>Ga0308158_10000125_pt1 | contig 175624 bp, 158 predicted proteins | sample PhyBR2_FD_201038 | JGI IMG/M metagenome (GOLD analysis project Ga0308158, IMG submission 201038) | Phyllosphere microbial communities from UC Gill Tract Community Farm, Albany, California, United States - DLSLB.R2 | ecosystem: Host-associated > Plants > Phyllosphere > Unclassified | place...
GGATGAGCAGTGTGAATTCATGATCACTAAAGCGATCAATGCAAAACCAATTTCAGCGCTTTTTTTAACAGAGCAAGAATTGCTTGCTATCTATAAGGAAACACTCAATCAGTTAAATGCAGTTGCTATTATTGATTGCCCATTTATTTCAAGCATTGATCATCGGTTAAAAGAGTCAAAATTTTTTATTGATAACCAACTCCTTGACGAGATAGATCAAGATGATTTTGAGGCTGAATTATGGGGAGACCATAAAACTTACATAAGTCTTTGGAATGAGTTAAATGAGACTCGTGTTGAAGAAAGATTGGTTTTTTCTCATGGCGATATCACGGATAGTAATATTTTTATAGATAAATCTGGTGAAATTTACTTTTTAGATCTTGGTCGTGCTGGATTAGCAGATGAATTTGTAGATATATCTTTTGTTGAACGTTGCCTAAGAGAGGATGTATCTGAGGAAACTGCTAAAATATTTTTAAAGCATTTAAAAAACGATATGCCTGACAAAAGGAATTATTTTTTTAAACTTGATGAATTGAATTAACTCCAAGCAATATCTAAAAATACTTAGCTGTATTTTTAAGTTGCTAATTTTTAAATAAATAAGTGAAAAAAGTTAGTGGAACTACTGATTTAAAGTTTTATATAGCCAATAAATCTAAATTTTGGTTTTTAAAATGAACTTATTTAAAATAGCTAAAGCTGTTTATTAGCTTAACTTGTGATTTAAGTTTTTTTGAATATAAAATTGTTAATTTATTAGCTTTACAAGTTTATTTAAATTTCATCGTGCAACATTTTTAACCAATTTTATTATCGATGGTATTTTTTTGTCTGCTTTTCTTTTCCTAGTCTTTTATCAATCCGTCAACCATATAGTATTTTATTAAATTCTTATGGGAAATGACGAATGTTAAATTATCTTAAGAGCTTTAATAATATCAATACTTATTTGATTTTATCGATAATTCTGCTGTTAATCATAATATCTCTAGATTATTTCTAAACTGAATGAATGTTTATAATGAGTGATTCATATTGCTATTGAAATCGCCTTCTCACTTTGAAAGAAGGCGAGGATGAGGGGCTTTTATGTTGATTTATCATTTTAAAAATGTCTTATAAAAGAAGCCTAACGTGTTTTCTTATATAGGTTTAAACATAATTTTTGTATATCTTAAATCTAATTGATCTTATAATTTTCCTTAATTTTTTTGTATTGTTTTGCAGGTTTAAAAGTGAAAATTTCTAAAGGATTATTGAATATCATCAGCTACGCTTGTTTAATCATCAGTTTTCCAACGATTGCTAAAACCAGCACAAGTTTAGTTTCACCTTAAAAAGGTGTGATTTGTGATTAATATATTTGTGTAAATAAGAAAGGTGTATCAAAATCACTTACGGCTCAATATTTAGGAACCCAAAAAGCGAATAAAGTTTTCTCACAAGGTGATTTTGATCGTTCTGCATTTACTTTCTCAAATGGAGTATTCTGCGATACAAATACAAAACGATGCCATGTAGATCGATATTTTGACAATGGACATCGAAGTAAAGTTGATCAAAAGATAACAGATCAGCTTTTTAATCATAAGTAGTTCTTTGCCATAAATCGGCTAAAGAGTTCACCCGCAGATGGGCTTTTTGATTTATCTTCAAATTTTTAGAATGCTGTGTTCTATTAAATAAGATTGTATAAATCCATATACATGTTAATAATTAGCAATAGATTTATTAAATCATTCCTTCTTCCCCCTCTGAATTGGAATTTTAATTTGTCTAACAAGCCCTTCAATCGAAGGGTTTGTTCTATAAAAATTATAAATTTAGTCATTTCATCAATTACTTATGTTTTTTGTAAAATAATTCATATTTTTGTTTAAAAGTGTGACTTGTTTTGCTAAATTCCGGTTGGATTTATTGAACAGAAAAGTAATGAATATGAATAAATATTTTGCAGAATTTATTGGAACATTTTGGCTGGTCTTTGGAGGGTGTGGTAGTGCAGTACTTGCTGCAGCTTTTCCAGAATTGGGTATCGGTTTTGTCGGTGTTGCACTCGCGTTTGGTCTCACTGTACTGACTGGTGCTTACGCATTAGGTCATATTTCAGGTGGACATTTTAATCCCGCAGTAAGTATAGGTTTATGGGTTGGCGGTCGTTTTAATGCAAAAGACTTAGCACCATACATTATCGCTCAAGTCGTAGGTGGTATTTTCGCGGCATTTATATTGTATTTGATTGTACAAGGTCAAGCAGGATTCACTGGTACGGGCGGATTTGCAACAAATGGTTTTGGTGATTTATCGCCTGGAAAATATTCTTTGGTTTCTGCATTATTAATTGAGATTGTCTTAACTGCTATTTTCTTAATTGTAATTCTCGGTTCTACAGATAAACGTGCACCAGCAGGTTTTGCGCCTATTGCTATTGGTTTGGCATTAACTTTGATCCATTTAATCAGTATTCCTGTCACCAATACTTCGGTCAATCCTGCACGTAGTACAGCAGTGGCTTTCTTTGCTGAAACAGCTGCACTGAGTCAATTATGGCTTTTCTGGGTTGCACCAATTGTTGGTGCTGTGATTGGCGCTTTAATTTATAAGTGTTTTGAGCAAAAAAATAGCCAATAACATTAAAGATCTTTCATAAATCAAAAAATGATCATGTGGAGTGAATCATATTGGTATTGAAAGTTCCTTCTCCCTTTGGGAGAAGGCTAGGATGAGGGTACTTTTATGTTGATTAATGGTTTTAAAAAGGACTTATGAAAGAAGTCTATTATCAATGCGCCTAACACTAGACAACATTATAAAAACCTCCCTAGGGAGGTTTTTTCATGGCTGAGATTAGGCTTAAATAAGTGGTATTTCAGCTAATATTTTTTGAGCTGTTTCATCGCCATTTAAATATGCGCCATGAACAGTACCCGCATATTTCAAGCTACAATGTTCGCCAGCGAAGAAGATTTTTTCTTGAATTGGTTGATGCAGTACTTTAACAATATCCTCACTGTGCTTTAGTGAGGGAAAACTAAAAGAACCATAACTATAAGGGTCGGAGCCCCAACGTGTCACGATGAGTTTTTTAGGTGTATGGGGAATATTGTTAAATTGTTTTTGCAAGCTACTAAAAATAAAGTTTGATATTTCATGATCCGCTGAATTATCGATAAACTCAGATTGCTTTCCTCCAAACAGCATTAAATAAATTGGTTTTTTATAAATTTCAGATAAGTCAAGGATATTAAAACAGCCAAGCTCATTCCAATAGAAATCACTTATCTTGTCTATCGGCATTTTTGATCTAAAAGAGAGTGGTTGTTCTAATTCGAAAAATACTTTATTGAAGGATCCAAATCCAATATCTTGAATAGATTGCGCATAGTGATGAGGTAATGCTGGATAAAATGCTATATGGTTTTTCTTTAAGATTCCGAGTGGGACAGTAACCACTACGCGGGAAGCTATGTAAAAATTATCATTGGAATCAATGATTTTTACATAATCATTTTCACAGATGATTTTTTTTACATCTATATTGAATTGAATGTCTATTTTTTTTGAAAGCACGTCTATAACTTGAGCATAACCATTGGGAAAAATAACTTCATCACCTTCAAAATAACCTTCGTAATTTTTATAATTCGATGAAAGTAGCTCAAGATTGGTCGCAAATGGATCATTTGCTATTCGGTTGAAAAAGTTAAATAATAATTTTTTAAGATAATCTTTTGAAAATGTATTACCTGAATAATGTAAAGAAGAAATTATTTCTTCAGTCGCGTTGAGGGCCGATAACGTTTGTGTTTGAGAAAGTTGCTTTTCTATTTCTTCTACATAAGATTCAAACTCATGGACTTCTTTGTCAGAAAATAACAAGCCATTTTCATGAAAATATTGCGATTTGTCATAGTTAAATACAGTTGTTGCTATATGATTCTCTTGGGTAATTTCCCAGATAGGATTACCTTCAACGCCATGAATCCATGATGCACCTAAATCAAAAACATCAGCATCAGATTGCAATGAATCTATGCGCCCACCTATGCGAGACCTCGCTTCGAGTATGGTAACTTTTTTACCATTTTCTTGTAATTTTTTAGCGCATGCGATTCCTGCTATCCCAGCGCCAATAATAATAATCGGTAAATTAATATCGCTATGTTCCAACATAAAAATCTATAGCTCAGTTTTGTATCTAAAATTAAGATAATACACCTTATACTTCTCAGATAAAATTATTTGATTTTTATTTTAAAAAATCAATATTTTATATTGTTTTTCTTGGGTTTATTACATTAATACTATTTTTAATGATAATTGTTGCAGTATAAAAAGGGTACGCATTTGACTTTTGTTCAAGCTCTAATTGATTAACTTCGACACCACGTAAGTACAAATCCCAATAAAATTAAGAATAATGAAGCTTTCAAGTGAAGTATTCACGAGATTACCCAAGCAAAACTACATTCTGAATAAACGTTACTACACTGAAGAAATACTAAAAAACAGCAAAACTGGTAAAGACGAGTTATGATCTTAAAGAAAGGATACAATTCTCGTATGCTGTTAAATCACTTTTTATTTTTCCATAAAAATATCACGATAAATCAATAAATAAGCTATAGATTAAAATCTACTAGTTAATTTATAGATCAATGAAATTTGTTAAATAATCCTTTAAAATGGAAATTTCGATGAAATTTCTCAATTCTAAATGAGAATATTATCATTTATTACAATTGAAAATTTTAACAGATAAACGATAAGAAAAAGACCAATTCATCATAAATATTCACAGAATCATAGTGTTAAATCTAAACAAAGAAGCAGTGTATAAAATTGCATTAACAAATGAGAATGATTATCATTATTTTGTGTTAAGCAGAGCTACACGATCCAAGAAAAACATAAATCAAATTTCTAGATCTTTTTAGTGCAGTAAAAAGTCTTGTACAGAGGATATGGTCAGATGAAAGAGCTTGCCAGCCGATTGGCGATGCAGCACCTAATCAATGCATACTCACAAGAAACTGGGGGTAGAATTTTACTAGAAAAGTATCAGCAAAACTCTACTCAACTTGCGTTTAGCCAAGGCTTGACGTTGTTAATGATTCCACTGGAATCCATCCAATCCCAATTATTTGTACCGCTTGCATATACGAGTCTTGTAGGGCGGCATCGAATAGAAAAACTGCCACAGATTTTTAATAAAGGACAAATGCAAAGGTTTAGTCCAATTGCAATTGTGTGCTTACTTCTGGAAGAACTGGTACGAAACGCTGTTGAATCCTTAGATTCAGCATCATTGGTTGAAAAATGGATACAAAGCCGAGATGCTTTAGCTGAGTTTTTAAAGCAGCGTCAATATGATTTTGACCAATTAATTCAAGCCAAACAAGATTTCATTCAGACAGAACAAGCACTGATTCTTGGGCATAGTATGCATCCAGCGCCTAAGAGCCGCACCGGTTTCGTTCATGAAGATTGGTTAAGGTTCTCACCAGAACATAAAGGTCAAATGCAACTGTATTATTGGTTAGTTGCACCAGAATATCTGGCAGAAAGCGCAACATCAGATCAGCCAATCACTAGCCAACTCATAAAGCATATGCAATGGTATTTGAGCGAAACAGAATTAGATTTAATTCATACACATTCAAGCTATAAATTATTGACATTGCATCCATGGCAAGCACGTTATTTGCAGAGCAAAGATTGGTATAAAGAATTAAAAGCCAAGAAAAAATTAATTGATTTTGGTGAAAAGGCTTGGCATTTTTCCGCCACAACATCCGTCAGAACATTGGTCAGCTATTCAGCGCCATGGATGGTGAAACTTTCACTATCCGTGATGATTACCAACTCTATCCGAGTCAATTTGGCCAAAGAATGTCATCGTGGAGAAATCACGCGTCAACTTTGGCAGGGGCCAATAGGTCAGTCGATTTTAAAATCTTGTCCTACATTGAAGGTAATTCATGACCCCGCATGGACTGCGTTAATCATCGACGGAACAATTGTTAACGAAACGATCTGCATTTTTAGAGATCAGCCATTTGATAGACATCAGCAAGTGTCATGTATTGCCTCCTTATGCCAAGATCATCCAGCAAAAAATTTAAATCGCTTTGATCATTTATTTGAACAAATTGCACAGGCGGAACCGCAGCTAAGTATTGAAAAAATTGCATTAAATTGGTTTGTGCGATTTTTAGAGATCAGCTTAGTTCCCTTGATGTATTTGTATCATCACTATGGGATGGCATTTGAGTCACATCAGCAGAATGTATTGGTTGAGTTGGAAAATGCGTATCCTAAAAATTTATGGCTCAGGGACAATCAGGGTTTTTATTACATCAAAGAATATGCCACTGAAATATTAAAAGAATTCCCTGAGCTTGATGGGAAAGCGCAGGCTGTTGGTCAAAAATCTTTGGTTGATGAACGGTTTAGTTATTATTTTTTTGCTAATACTTTATTTGGCATGATCAACGCAATCGGTGCAACAGGGAGTGTTTCAGAACAGCAACTCATTGATCTATTACGAGATAAATTGATGGAATTATATGTACAGTATTCTGACAGCAGTTTATTACAAGGCTTATTGTATCAACCAACCTTGCCATATAAAGGGAATTTACTCACGCGTTTATATGAGCTGGATGAACTGATTGCGCCAGTAGAACAGCAATCAATTTATATTCAGTTACCAAATCCTTTATGTCTAAAACGGAAGGATGCAATTTATGCTTGATTTTATTGCTGTGGGTTTAGGACCGTTTAACTTAAGTTTAGCAAGTTTGTTACAACAAAAATCAAAGCTAAAATATTTTTTTTTTGAAAAACAATCCCAGTTTGATTGGCATGCAGGAATACAGCTTCCAAATAGTATGTTGCAAGTGCCTTTTATGGCTGATTTGGTCTCTATGGTAGATCCGACCAGCCCATTTAGTTTTCTAAATTATTTAAAAGCGCAACAGCGACTCTATAAGTTCTATTTTTTAGAACAGCCACATATCCCTCGTAAGGAATATAATCATTATTGTCAATGGGTTGCAGAACAAATTGAACATATTCAATATTTATCTGTGGTCACAGAAATTGTACCCAAATACTATGGCTTTGAAGTTTTAGTTATACAGGGAGGAATTCATCAACGCTATAGCTGTCGAAACATTGTATTGGGTGCGGGAAATGTGCCTTATATCCCACAATGCATGCAGACATTGATTCAAAGCTATCCTGAGCGATGTAAACATTCAGCACATTATTTAGAACATCAGCCAAAAAATTTACAAGGCAATGTTGTGGTACTGGGATCAGGGCAATCTGCGGCAGAAATCTTTTTAGATTTATTCGATCGTCAATATCAATTTGATCAGGTGTCTCAACCAAAATTCAATCTCAATTGGCTGACTCGAGCCAATGGTTTCTTCCCTATGGAATATACACCATTAGCTTTAGAACATTTTAGTCCAGACTATAGTCAACATTTTCATTGCTTTGATGAACTCAATAAAGATTTGCAGTTGAGTAAACAGTCACTTTTATATAAAGGAATCAGTGCGCAAACTATTCGTGAAATATATAAGAAACTTTACCATCGACATCTTGCTGGAAATGATTTGGCGACGCATTTACACAGTCAGTCCAACCTAATTGATGCTGTTTTAACGGAACAGGGGAAAATTAGACTGATTTTCCAAGATCGGGTGACATTAAATCAGTTCAGTCTAGATAGTGATTATGTGATCTGTGCTACAGGCTATCGCTGTCCTGAATTTAAATTTCTAAAGCAACTGAAGCCCTGGATTAAAACCAATCCACAAGGACATTGGAATATTTCAGCAAATTATGCTGTCGAATATGCTGGCATTGGTGAAATTTTTGTTCAGAACATGGATATGCATAGTCATGGTGTTGGTACGCCTGATTTGGGTTTAGGCGCTTATCGTGCGGCAACAATTGCAAATCAACTCATAGGTTATGCGTTATATGACTTAGCAATAGCCCCACAATGTTTCCAACATTTTGATCCTTTGCAAAATCCGCAAGTCCAAGTGATCCAGAAAAACATCGCAACACAACATCATGTGCATGCTCAGCATGTTGAAGATTTGGTTAAAAATGTGAATTTTCAAGCCCAAAGCCTCAATATACAACATTCTCAGCATCAACAAAACCATCAACAATATTCGAATACTGAGAACAGCTTATGAGTTTTGCACAGTTACAAATTAATCAGAACCAATGGCGAAGTGCAGGCCAACGCTTGATTGAAATGGCAATCGCTGAGTTTTTATATGAAGAAATTATTCAGGCTGAAAGCTTGGATAATGATGTATTTCAATTGACATTGGATGACCGAATTTATCAGTTTAATGCACAACAATATTTATTGGGTCATTGGCAGATTCAAGAAGGTTCAGTACGTGATTTAAATTTGGATACCAGAAGACCCGCTTGGAACTTACATCAATTTATTGCCGCTTTTTCCAATCAGGTTGGGGTTAAACCCTTTACCAAAGCCTATTTGATTAAAGAGATGAACAATACATGGTTGGCCGAAGCTCATGTACTGGATGAAAATCGACTAACAAGTGCAGCAGCATTGACTGCACCGCATTATCAAATCGAAGCGATGTTGCGCGGTCATCCTTGGTTAATTATGAGTAAGGGGCGAATCGGTTTTGGTTATGATGATTATTTGAACTCAGCGCCTGAGATTTTACCTAGAGTCAAAGTGTTATGGCTGGCTGTGCATCGAGATTTGGCAGAGTTTCGTTCTACCACTGAATGGTATGCAGGGCAATTATATTGCCATGAGTTTGACGAGCAGGAATTGCTAGAATTTCTCGAAAAAATGCAAAACCTTGCTTTAAATTCAGAGGATTATTATTTAGTTCCTGTACATGCTTGGCAATGGCACCAATGGATTGTGCCAACTTATGCCAATGAAATTGTAGATCAAAAAATTGTAGAACTTAACATTGGACAGGATAATTATGTGCCAATGCAATCAATTCGCACTTTATGTAACACATCAGATGCACAACGTCATTACATTAAACTACCAGTGAGTATTTTAAATACCGCTGTTTATCGAGGATTGCCTGCTCAAAGGAATTTAGCTGCACCTGCTGTTACAGCGTGGTTAAAAAATATTTTAAAACAAGATGTGGATTTACAAAAAACGGGTGTGGTGTTTTTAGGCGAGATTGCAACTTTGACCATTCAGCAACCTTGTTATGATCACATTGAAGGTGCACCTTATCAATTCAAAGAGTTATTTGGCTGTTTATGGCGTGAGAGCGTAGATCCATTTGTTGAATATCATCAGCAGGTTTTATCACAAGCTGCCTTATTACATCGTGATATTCAGGGGCTTTCCATTTTAACTGTGCTTATTCAAGCTTCAGGATTAGCACCATTAGATTGGCTCAAACAATTCATCACCGTCAGTATTCAGCCGCTCTTGATTTGCCTTTATAAATACGGACTTGCATTTTCACCACATGGTGAAAATACCATGTTAATTCATGAAAATGGGGTGCCTAAGGCCATGGTGCTCAAAGACTTTATCGATGATATGAATCTTGTCGATGAAGATTTTCCTGAGCTGGCGGATCTTCCTGATGAAGCCAAAATTTTATTGAGGCATTCAGCACAAGACCTCAGTCATTTTATTTTTACTGGCTTATTTATGGTGCATTACCGCTATATCTGTAATGTATTTCTACAGGATTTTCCACAATATCATGAGATTGAATTTTGGCAAACCGTATCGAATGTGATTGCTGAGTTTCATCAGCAACATCCAGAGTTTTCAGCAAGAATTGAAAAGTTTGCGATATTTAGAAATCAATACAATAAGGTTTGCTTAAATCGTGTTCGTCTATTTACCACCAGTTATAACGATGAAGCAGAACGCCCAGTACCTGTAGTTCTAGATTTGATTGCAAACCCTGTAAGCCCAGAGACTTTAAAAAATTGGACAGCACAATTTTCACCTGCTCCTGCATGATAAACCGTGCCCGAGCAGAGTGTGTATCTATCTGCGTAGCACCTAGATTTAACACGAGTCAAAAGCTCAATAATCTAACAAATACAATAAAGGTGAAAGTGATGAAAACTTTATCACAGCAATTACCAGATTTTTATGAATATTATGAGAATGGCAATCAGTTTTATTTACGTCAAGTGGAATACCCTGATGATATGGCTTTATTACATAAATGGATGCATGAACCGCATGTGATTCCACAATGGCAACTGAATAAATCTGAACTCGAACTTAAGGTCTATTTTGAAAAACAGTTGGCTGATGATCATCATCGTTTATTCATTGTGGGTATGGATGGAAACGATGTGGGGTATACAGAAATCTATGAAGGTAAGCGAGATCGGTTAAGTCGTTATTATTCTGCTCATGAACTAGATTTAGGTTGGCATTTTCTATTTGGTGAAAAATCGGTACTTGGAAAAGGTTATCTTCGGGCAGTCGCGCGTTTAGTCATTTTTTATATTTTTGAACATGCAGCCTCTTTGAAAATCGTAGGCGAACCTGATTCAACAGTTAAACCATATGCCGCGGTTGTCGATGAAATGTGCTATGAAGCTCAGGGCACGCTTACAATGCCTGAGAAAAATGCGGTGTTATATTATTGTTTTAGAGATACTTTTTACCAAAAATTTGGTGAATATTTAATCCAATCTCAGCAATATTTAGCACAAAAAAACAAATACAAAACCCAGTAAGTTGAATTTGTCCTATGAGTTATCAATCTATACATATTCAGATCAAAGAGATGATCTTTTCCAAAGATGTCTCAATCGTTGAGTTTCAGTTCTGGTTGGCTGAAGTTGAAACATTTCTATGTCAGCAACAAAATTTTGTTTTGGTGGTGAGAAGTGTAGCAGGTACGACATTTCCACAAGAATACCGTCAAATTCAAGCCAATTGGTATAAAAAAAATAAAGCCAATTTTTTTAAGTACTGTGTAGGTTTAGTACGGATCGCGTTAGATCAAGCCGATCAAGAACGACTCAATACACCTGCGCTACATGTTGCATGGCAAGTTCCTTATTATGTGACATTAGATCGCGCTGATGCATTGCAATGGGCTGTACAGAGGTGGCTATTATGCAACGCATAAGTAATTTAACCAAACAATCTGTCACTCAACAGATTTCCGTACTTAGCTTAGGTGTTGTGGTTGTTTTATATTTGGCCCATGCCTTGCCTTTGTATTTTTATAATGTGGCATTGCCTGCGATTTTAAGGCACCAAGGGGTAGATCTACGCTGGATTGGGCTATTGTCACTGCTTTATATTCCATGGGCATTCAAATTCTTTTGGGCACCGCTTATTGACCGTTTTTATATTAAAAGATTAGGTAAACGTAAAACGTGGCTACTGTTCACTCAAATTGCTTTGGTTTTAGGGATTATTGCACTTGCTTTGACTCAGTTTTCTTATGGGCTGCTGGTCTTTGTCATCATTGGTTTATGGATATCCAGTTTTGCAGCAACCCAAGATATTGCCATTGATGGATATACCGTTGAAGCATTTTCACAACAAGATTATCGCTTTGGTAGCATGGCGCAAAGCATTGGTGTTGCACTTGGCAGTATGCTCGGTGGCGCGGTAACACTTTGGCTGTATCAATATTATGGATGGCAAACAGCACTTATCTGTTTAGCAAGCTTAACCGCTTTGACGATGTTTGCGGTTTTTCAAATACAAGAAAAAACCACAGAACACATGATTAAACAACCTCCGAGTTTAATTCGAGCATTTAAACGACCTGAAATTCGTTGGGCATTACTTTTAATTGTTTGTTATCGCTTTGTAGAAGCCCCCGCAATGGCAATGCTCAATCCAATGTTGATTGATCAAAAATGGTCACTTTCACAAATTGGTGTGCTGATGTCTGTGGTAGGGGCTGGTGTTGGATTGCTTGCAGCCGTTTCTGCTGCATTGCTGCTCAAAAAGCGAAAGGCGACCCAATTACTGCTATGGGCTGGCTGGGTGAGAACACTAATATATGGACTCTTAGGAATCGCTATTCTGTTCGGATGGCTAAATCGGTGGCAGCTTTTGCTGGGGGGTTTTGTGATTGCATTCCTTGCAATTCGTTATATCGCAATGACTTCTTTATATGCATATTTCATGCAAAGTAGCTCAAAAACGCAAGCAGGGACCGACTTTACAATTTTGGTGTGTTTTGAATTGCTGGTCTATTTTATTGGCGGGGCTGGGTCTGGTTTTCTGGCCAAATCATTAGGTTATGGAAATTTTTATATTGTTTTAGCTATTGCATCTGTAGTGAGTTTGATTCTCTCACAACTCATTATTTCCAAATCACAAAAAACTCTAAGATCAGAGATGTTGTAAGGGATAAATCATGAAAAGAACATCAATTCAAATACAACTGACGTGTTTAAGTTTGGCTATTGCGACACAGATCTATGCACAAGAGCCTACGACTCAAAAAGTTGAAAATACTGGGGCAGAGGTAAAAAGCTTAGCGCCTATCGTGGTCACGGCAACACGTTCTGCAAAAAGTATTTCAGACATCGCAGGGACCGTCTATCGCATTGAGCGTAGCGAAATTGAAAAACAAGCCAATGCGGGTAAAAACATAGCAGATATTTTAGGGCTATTGGTTCCTTCACTCACGCCAAATACCGGTACAACCTCTAACTATGGTATGAGCATGCGCGGCCGTGTGGTGCAATATATGATTGATGGGATACCACAAACAGGTTCACGGGACGGATCGCGTCAGCTCAATAGCATTCTACCTTCAATGATTGACAGAATAGAAGTTGTGTCTGGGGCAACGAGTATTTATGGCTCAGGTGCAACTGGCGGTATTATCAATATCATTACTAAAAAAGGCGGTGACGAAGCTTTAAGTTTTGAAACTAAACTGGGGCTGACTTCAGGGAATAATTTTAAAGGCGATGCACTGGCTTATGAAGCTTCACAAAATGTTTCGTTTAACCAAGATCGCATCAAAGGTAATTTGGGTGTTGGTTATGCCAAACGTGGTGAAATTCAAGACAGTCGTGGCGATCGTATTGGACCTGAAGTTGCGCAAACAGATCGTCAAGATACCCAAACCCTTGATGTCAATGGACAACTCACTTGGGACATTTCAGATCAACAGCACTTAACTGTTGGCGCACAATATTATAATGATGAACAAGACAGTGATTATGGACCTGATTATGGTCAGGGTTTAGCTGTTTTATTTAGAGGGGCTACACCCAGTTTAAAAGCATTGAAAGGCTTACAACTTGAAAACCAACCTAGAACAAAACGCTGGTCAACACATGCTCAATATAACCATAATGATGTATTGGGGCAAAGTTTAACCTTGGAAGCTTATTACCGTAAAGAGCAGGCAAGATGGTTTCCAACCGCAGTAAATTTACTACATCCGGAATTACCTGACGGACGCATTCCTGTTGTAATGCAGTCCAATACCGATATTAATATTTGGGGATCACGTTTAGCCTTACAGAAAGATTTTAAAATTGCAGATCGGGCTTTAGGGCTAAGTTACGGTTTAGATTTTGAAAATGAGAAAAATGGTCAAGAAGGGCAAATGTATGATACCAATAGCTTTATTGCAAGTAATGGTTTAAATCATAAAGCGACAAAAATCTATGCAATGGGACCAGATGTTCAAGTGGCAAAACTTGGTGCATTTGTTCAAGCGAATTATGCAGTTACGGATCGTATAAATATACAGGCAGGCGTGCGTCACGAACGAATTAATAGTGATGTCAGTGATTCTACCCCGTACCCTGAAAGTATTGTCGCTGACTTCGATCCTAGCTATACGGCGAAAAGTTTAAAAGGTGGAGAAGTTAAACATAATGCGACTTTATTTAATTTGGGTGGGGTTTATCACTTAAGCGATACGCAACAAATTTTTGCTAATTTTTCTCAAGGTTTTAGTATTCCAGATGTGCAACGGATGTTGCGTGATGTTCCAGCAAGTTTTGTTGTGACCAGTAATAATATTGATCCAGTTAAAGTGAATAATTATGAATTCGGCTGGCGTTTACAAGAGCAAAATGGACTCAATCTAGGGCTGACTGCTTTTTATAATGATTCTGATAAATCTGTAAGGTTTAACGCTGCCCCAAATTTTAATATTGAAGTGATTGATACCGATGAACGTATTTATGGTTTGGAAGCCAATGTAAAATATACAATTTCAGATATGTGGAATATGGGAGGAACCATTGCTTATACACGAGGTCAATTTAAAAATATACTCGGTGATTGGCAAGAGCTTGATGCTGTACGGGTTGCCCCACTGAAAGGCACACTATTTTCAGAATGGCAATTTGCAGATGATATCAATTTACGCGTACAGACTTTAGCGATTGGAGGTACAGATAAAGCGGCTAAAGACTATGTCAATCCATTAAATGACCGCAGTAGCCGAAAACCCGCAGAGATTAAGGGGTTTGCGATTATGGATGTGATCACCAGTGCAAAAGCAGGCCCAGGCAGATTAGGCTTTGGCGTTTATAATGTATGGAATACAGATTATAAATCAGTATTTAGCCAAGCAGTTGCGCCAACCTATGGTGCTATTTCAAGTTTGGCTGCACAAGGTCGTACCTATGGTTTAACTTATACACTGAAGTATTAATCAATGATAAGTCTCTTTTACATGATGAAAGAGGCTTTTTTATTTAGCAATATCTAGATGAGATATACGGAGTAGCGCTTAATAAGATTCAATAAATTTTCGTGATCAGGCCAAGACTGATATTCTAAGAGATTAAAATGAATAAAAATAATTATATTTGGATGATGGCAACGCTGCTCAATGGGATCAGCTTATCCATGATTTTACCTTTACTTGCACCTCTTATTCGTCTATTAAAAATCTCAGAGCTTCAAGCTGGTTTGATGGTCTCTGCCAGCGCATTGCTAATGAGTCTGACTGCAATGTGGATTTCTAAAAAAACCAAATTTCAAAATCATTATTATTTATTGAGTATCGGTTTTATTGGAATGAGCATAACTTGGGGACTATTTTCAGGGGTAATAAGTTATGGGCTAATGTATAGCATGCCAATTGGGCTACTTTTCGCTTTATTATTGCTTACACGAAGCAGTATTGGTTTTTTTATGGCAATGCCGCAAATCGCATTACAAAGTTATGTGATGACGCGATATTTAGATGAAACGATACGTAGTCAGAAGATGGCAACCTTTGGTGCCTTAAACAGTGGAGGATTAATTTTAGGGCCATTTTTAACCACATTACTTATTATTTGGGGAATATTGATTCCTTTGTGGCTCGCCGTATTGCTTTTGGCTGTCATGAGTATGCTGATTGTAGGTTTATATCAACACAAAGTGGAAAATGCTCAGCAGCAACAAACAACAAGTCATGATCCAAATCATAGGGATTTAATCCATCAGTTAGCTGTAGAAGAGCATGTTCAAGACGCACTTTTACAAAAAGAGATTTCACAGCAAGATTCTAATCATTCGAAATTGGTATGTCTGAGTGAGGATGATCTAAAAAAATCAATGATTTGGTTGATCCTTGGATTTAGTTTGTATATCGCGATTATTACCCTGAATTTAACTGCAGGTTTTTATATTCAAGATAAATTTCAATTCAACATTCAGCAAAGCGCCCTCTATTTTTCCCAATGCTTGTTGATTGTGGGGATTGTATCGGTTTTGATGCAAATTGCGATTTCTAAATGGTTTAAATGGTCTTTAACACAGCTTTTAATGGTCGGATTAAGCACGATGTTGGTTGGGCTGATCTTGTCAATCTATACGCAGCAGATCGTGATTTTTCAGTTGGCTTATGTTTTTTATGGTATCGCTGTTGCATGTCTAATGCCTGCATTTACAACAGGTGCATCACAATCAGTTTCGATAAATTTGCAAACTAAAATTGCTGCTTTATGTACCATGGCACAAGCGCTCAGTTTGATTGTTGCGCCATTAATGAGCACAGGGCTGTACCAACTTAACATTATCTTCCCGTATTATTTACTGGTTAGTATTTTCTTAATGCTGTCTTTTTATTTTGTTGTTTTTAAATGGAATCAATAGAGGATGGTCATACCAGTGTCATGTTCTTTGATTAGTTTGCCTGCATTAAATCAAATATGACATTTCAATGATGAAACCATTTAAAATTAAACATTCGCTAATCTTTTGTTTTGCTTCAGGACTATTTTTAACTGCCTGCAATAATGATCATGATGATAATTCAGCTGTTGTAGCGCCACCTAAAGCTGATGCATCCCTATATTTACAGACCAAACAACCGTATCAACCGCAACAGAAATTAAGCAGCTATGAAGCAATGCCTACAGGTTATCGCCCAGTTTTTACAGAGTTAGTCGCGCGACATGGTTCGCGAGGTTTATCAAGTATTAAATATGATTTAGCTTTATACAATATGTGGTTAAAAGCAAAACAGGAAAATGCTTTAACACCATTGGGTGAACAACTGGGTGCTGATTTAGAAGCAATGATGAAAGCCAATATTCTATTGGGTTATGGGGTGGAAGGTATACGCCAGTATGGCTATGGCAATGAAACTTCTGTGGGTATTAAAGAGCATCAGGGTATTGCAGATCGTTTATTACAACGCTTACCACAATTGTTTAATCAAGCCAGCCAACAGGGTAAATCTGTACAGATCGTCAGTTCGGGTGTGGATCGAGCGGTGGACAGTGCTAAATTTTTTACCAATGAATTATTGAAACAGCAACCAAGTTTAAAGACTGCAATTACACCAGCAAGCTATCAAAGTTTAAATAGTAACGCCGTACCAAGTATTGTCGATGGTGGGGTAAATCGCTTTCATCTGTATTTTCATAGTTTAAATGCGCAAGACGATTGGACCAATGTTAAAACGGATTTAGATAAAACAGTCTATGCGGCTAGCTTAAAATATCAAGACTTTGAAGAGAATGATCCAGACTTAAAACAAAAAATAAAAACGTTGAGTGCAGATTCTAATGCGCAAAAAATCGCAACAGAAGTATTAAGCCCAATTTTTAAAACAGCGTTTATTGAAAAAATTGGTCAAACAGGCTATAGCTTTAGTAATTCAGGATCATTCACTGTAACAAGTCCTAAAGGTGAACAGATTACTGAAAAAGGAAAGGGGAAAAATACCATTGCCAGCGCAGTAGATGCTGCTGCTTATCTGTACGAGTTGTATTCAATCACTGGCGGAATGCAAGACGAGCTTGGTGCGACAAACTTTAAAAAATATATGCCAACTGAAGCGGCTAAGTTCTATGCGCAATATAACGATGCCAATGATTTCTATAGTAAGGGTCCAAGCTTTGATACAGGCAAAGCTGTGACAACAGATATTGCCAAGTCACTCAAGCAGGATTTATTTAAACAAGTTGATGATGTTATGAGCAACACACAAAAGAATGCTGCTGTATTAAGGTTTGCTCATGCTGAAATCATTATCCCTTTAGCAACCAGCTTAGAGTTAAAGGGGATGATGCAATCTGTGCCATTGACGCAGACGTTTAATTATTCAAATAGTGCATGGCGTGGCGAAGATATCTCACCGATGGCAGCAAACTTACAGTGGGATATTTATCAAAATTCGCAAGGGCAAACTTTGTTAAAAATGCTCTATAACGAAAAAGAGATTGCTTTTAAAAAAGATTGTGATTATGCCCGCTATAAAGCAAATAGCTATTATTATGATTATTTAAAGTTGAAACAATGTTATAGTATTCAATAGATTGCTATAAAATTTGAGAGAGAACTGGTTTCTCCCTTTTAATCGGCTTATAAAAGGAACACTGTGAAATTCCAGCAACATACGATTCAAGCTGCTATTTTTGATATGGACGGTACGATGCTGGACACTGAAAGGCTTAGGTTTGATGTGTTAAAACAAGCGTCTTTGGAAGTCATCGGTGTTGAATTTGGTTTAGATTATTTGATGCAATGTTTAGGGCTCAATGCGTTAAACTCAGAACACTTAGCACAAAAATTCTATGGTCAAGATATCCCTTACCAACAAATTCGGCAACGTGCTGAACAAATTGAACTTGAGAGGATTTTGTCGCAAGGCGTACCATTAAAAGCTGGAATTTTAGAAATATTAGCTTATTTGCAATCTCAAAATATCTTATTGGCTGTCGCTACATCTAGTACCCGAAAAATTGCTGAAAAATATTTAAAACTTGCAGAAATTGATCATTATTTTACCTTGTTGGTCTGTGGTGATGAGGTGATACAAGGCAAACCACACCCAGAAATTTTTAACAAAGCCTGCACCTTATTAAATCTAAATCCGCAACACTGTTTGATGATTGAAGATTCTGAAAATGGAATTACTTCAGCACATTTGGCTGAAGGTGTAACGATTTTGATTCAAGATATTAAAGCGCCAAATCAGACCATGCTGGCGAGAGCAGATTACTACTTTGAATCTATGTTGGATTTTTATCAGTTGGTCATAAAATCTGACTGAATAAAATTCATTTTCAATTGAACAACACTCAGTCAATTCAAGATTTAAACATGATGATTACATGCTTTAATAGAAGCATTAAAATTAATGTGAATTTGATGTGTTTTTAGATTCTCAAAGTTTAACAACTCCAACTGAGACACATGATTATCCCGAGTGGCACAAAGGGAGAAAACACTACGCCTTATGGTACATTGAAATTCATCATCCTGAATTATTGGCTTATTTAAGCGATTTAACAGAAAAATTCTCAAACTATTTATTGCACCCCAATACACGCCAATTTCATATCACGTTGTATATTTGTGGTTTTCTAACAGAAGATAAAATGCAATTTGATGATGATTTTATTTATAGTAAATTTCAGCAACAACTTAAAATTTTGACTCAAAACCAGCCAAATAATTTTAAATTAACAACAGGGAAAATAAATAGTTTTAGCAGTGCTTTATTTATAGAAATTCATGATTATGAAAATAGCCTAAGCAATATTCGACAATTATTATCCTATCCAAGCCAAGAAATTGCTGCTTTAGATTATTGCCCGCATATCACCTTAGGTTTGTATTCAGCAGAATTTAAAGCCCAACAAATATTTAAAACTATTGAAAAGATTGATCAAAAAAGTTTTGAAATTAGCATTGATCAGCTTAATTTTGGTATATATCAAGCGCAAGTCCTACAGGGGCCTTTAACCGCGTTACATCAGCTTATACTCAATCAGAAAAAAACAGATGGATCTTGGGAGTCAAATTTATGTTGCAATTAATCCTAGGTGGCGCCCGTTCAGGCAAAAGTAAATTAGCTGAACAAATCGCAAAAGACTCAAATTTAGAGGTCATTTATATTGCTACCGCCCAAGCGTGGGATGATGAAATGCGACAACGTATTTCACACCATCAGTCACAACGACCTGATGGATGGCGACTGATTGAAGAACCACTTTACCTAGCAGATTGTTTAAAACAAATAGATCAAGAAAAGCAAGTGATTTTGGTGGATTGCTTAACCTTATGGATGAGTAATTTATTGATGCATGAGGACTCAAATCTGCAGCACATCGAATGTGAAAAATTGCTGAAAATTCTACCTACATTAAAGTCTAAAATTGTTTTAGTCAGCAATGAAACAGGACTAGGTGTTATACCAATGGGTGAAATAACCCGAAAATTTGTTGATGAATCAGGACGTTTACATCAACTATTAGGTCAAATAGCTGATAAAGTAGTGTTTTGCATAGCAGGTTTTCCGATGTTATTAAAAGGATAAATATTGTGATTTTTATCATATAAACTTGAGCATTTTAACGATTAACAATGAATTTTTAAAATACGAGATGGAGAGCAACAATGAATTGGTGGTTAGAAGCATGTAAAGTGCCAAACGCAGAAACAAAACAACAGGCTGAAGAACGTCAATTACAATTGACCAAGCCAACAGACTCGCTGTCTGTTTTGGAAAATGTCGCCGTGCAATTGGCTGCTTTGCAAAGTAACTCAAAACCCAATGTAGATAAACCTTGGATTGCAATTTTTGCAGGTGATCATGGGGTAATGGCTGAAAATATTTCTGCCTATCCGCAAGCAGTCACTCGCCAAATGCTGCAAAACTTTGCAACGGGTGGCGCGTGTATCAGTGTAATTGCTAAAGAATATGCCGCGACCTTACAAGTCATTGATTGTGGCACAGTGGGTGAGGCTTACCAATATCAAGGGGTTGAGCGTCATAGTATTGCTCAAGGGACTGCTAATTTCGCTCAACAAGTGGCAATGACTGAGCAACAATGTCAGCAAGCCATGGCGCTAGGTCGCGAAAGTGTAGAAAAAGCCATTGCACAGGGTGCTTCAATTTACATCGCTGGAGAAATGGGGATTGGAAATACCTGTTCAGCTTCAGCGATTGCATGTTTCTTATTAAATGAACCTGCTGAGCAACTGACAGGTGTAGGCACGGGGATTCGTGCTGATCAGTTGATTCATAAAAAAAATATCATTCAGCATTCACTTGAGTTACATAAAAATTATGTTGAAAATGATGCATTTAAAGTTTTGTGTGCCGTAGGTGGCTTAGAAATTGCTGCAATGACAGGAGCTTATATTCGCTGTGCTCAACTCGGGATAGCTGTAATTGTCGATGGTTTTATTAGTTCAGTAGCGGCATTAGTCGCGGTACGACTCAATCCAGAAGTTCGACAATGGATGTTGTTCGGTCATCAGTCTGCTGAATATGGGCACCAACGCCTATTACAAGAATTGAATGCTGAAGCAATATTAAAGCTTAATTTACGTTTGGGGGAAGGTAGTGGTGCGGGTGCTGCTTTAGGTGTGATTAAGCTGGCATGTAGTTTACATAACAATATGGCCACCTTTGCAGAAGCTGCGGTGATTGGCGAGAAAGTTTAAATTTATTCATAATTCAAAAAGAGCATATGCATGAAACTGAGGATTGATCTATTACGTCACGGGGAAACTACGCTGAATCATACTTTGCGTGGTTCGACTGATGATGAATTGACAGAATTGGGCTGGCAACAAATGCACCAGACCATTTCCTATGATCAATCCTCTGTGCAAACACAATGGGATTTTATGTTTAGCTCGCCTTTAAAGCGCTGTTTCTCATTTGCACAGAGACTTTCTGAACAAGTTCAAATACCACTGATGCAAGATCATCGATTACAAGAAATTCATTTCGGTGATTGGGAAGGTATTTCAACACAGCAGATTTATGCAAAAACGCCTGAGTTATTGGAAAATTTTTGGCAATCTCCGACACGTTATACTCCACCAAATGCTGAAAGATATTTAGATTTTCAGTATCGAATTAAGCAAGCATTACAAGCGATCAAAGAGCAGATGCTGGTTACACAAAGCCAAACAGCTTTGATTGTGACGCATGGCGGTGTGATCAAACTTTTAAAATGTATGGCGCTACAACAATCTCTTGATGATATTTTAAAAATGTCTGCTGAGCTTGGGCAATTAAATCGCTTTATGTTGGACAGTGAAACCATGCAGTTAGAGTTATTGGAGGACAATAGATGACTCCATTTTTTATTGCATTGCAATTTTTAACGATTTTCCCTGTTTATTTAAAAAATATGCCTTCGCCAAAACAAAATGGTCAGTCACTGTTATTTTATCCAGTGATTGGGCTTTTGATTGGTTTGGTTCTGTTTGCCGTTGCCAGTTTTCTACATGTTTTGCCTGTAGTTTTACTCAGTACCATTATTCTGGTCATCTGGATTTTGCTCACGGGTGGCTTACATTTAGATGGTTTAGCGGATACTGCGGATGCTTGGGTCGGTGGCTTTGGTGATAAAGAAAATACCTTAAGAATTATGAAAGACCCAGCATGTGGACCGTTTGGTGTGCTGAGTTTAATTGTTATCTGTTTGATTAAATGGTCTGCACTGTATGTGTTATTACAAGAACAACACTATACTGCTTTGATTTTATTTCCTATTTTAGGGCGTTTAACACCATTATTTTTATTTCTGACCACTGAATATGTTCGTGAAAAGGGTTTAGGCTGGTCGATTGCTCAATATATCCCTAAAACTTGGGCAATGATCATTTTTGGTATCAGTTTATTGGGTGCGGGTTATTTTGTCTGGGTTGGTTTAGTGACCGCGACGATTTTTATTTTGACCTTGATTTATCTACGCTATAAGTTTATTCAACGAATCGATGGCATTACGGGTGACACCATTGGTGCCAGTATAGAAATCGCAGAAACCGTCTGTTTACTCTGTTTTATCATTTGTGGTTTTTATATTTAATCAGATTAAGAAAAAACCGAAGTTTTTAAATTTCGGTTTTTAAATTGATCACTTATTTACGTTTATCTACTCATTATTTATCAGTAAATAATTGATAAGATTTAGATTTATATACATCTATACTAATCAAGATTAGAATTTTTTCTCTACACTGAACAAGAAACTTGGAATAGCATCATTGACCCGAGCTTCATATAAAGCACCATCACTTTGATTATTTAAGCGCTCTTTATAATCTGTACTCAAAATATTACGAGCAGTCAGTGTCGTTGCCCAGCCTTTAGGGAAGCGTTTTGTCGCACTAATATCAACATTTACACGTTTGTTGCTTGTACGATCATAGGGAAGATTGTCTAAAGCGCGGGTAAATTCTGGCGTGTAGCTTAGATTAATACTGCTTGCCAATTGCCAAGGCTGGTAATTGTATGAAACGCCTGTACTTGCTGTATAAGGGGCAACATCGCTGGCTAAACGTGTATTGTGGTCTGAGTCTTCGATTTTGGCGCGTACTGTCGATAATTGTCCATTCAGCATAAATGAATGACCATTATCAGTTTGTTTTAAGGCATAGCGACCAGAAACTTCGACACCATAGGTTGTTGCTTGATCTTGGTTATACGGACGTTCAACAAAGCGTGTGCCTTCTTGACGAATCACTTTTTCGATATAGTCATCAATATCTCGATGAAAAGCCGTAATATTTACGCCACCTGCAGTAGTGTTATAGCCCAAAGTCGTTTCCAGTGCGGTGATCTTTTCAGGTAGAAGATTGGGATTACCGCCACGGTCTGGGTTATTGATAGAGCCTGCATCAGCATCTGTTGAAACGGAAACAGTTGGCATGAGATTGTTACTATTTGGACTTTTAAAGGCGCGACTAATATTGGTTTGCAAAGACCATTGATCGCTAAAGTCAAAACGATATGCAAGTACAGGGCTTAGGTTTTGATCACTATATTCAACCAAACCTGAACGCTCTAACCATTCCTGACGTGCACCCAAGGTAAGGGTTTGGTGTTTTGTAAACTTCCAACTGCTTTCTAAATAAAGTGCATAACGTTGCTCATCTAATGTATCAGCAATATTGCTTGCTAATTCATTGGCACGCGCATCAAGTCCAAATTTTACTTGTTTGCTTTCATCAAACTTGCGTACCCCATCATACGCTAAGCCGTATTCATTCACAGTTTCATCAATATAAGAACTATATTGATTGGAACGAGTGGATTCAGTTTCATTTTGTTTTTCGATAGACAAGCGGACTTTGTCTGAGTCACCTTTATCTTTACGCTCATATCGGGTGTTTAAACGAATACTGTCATTCTGATCATTTTGAACTTGATTACTGCTAGAGCCATCACTTTCATTCTTACGATAAAAAATTTCTGAAACCAGTTTTTGTTGATCATCAATTTGATATTCAACACGTGGTGCAAACATGGTATTTGTACGATTGGTAGTGCGTATTTGTTGGCGTGTACCATTTATATTTTCGATTTCTGTGCTTGATTTGCTGTCATTCCACATTTGATTGGCTGAAACACTGTAAATCCATGCACCATCACGCCCATCTGCTTGTACAATGATATTTTTACGCTGTTCTTCTTTTTGATCCGATTGGGTGATGCCATATCCTAATTTAACATTGCCACTGATTCGAGCATCGTCTAAGGGTTCTTTTAAAATGATATTGATCACTGCGGATGAGGCAACTGAGGCTTGAGCTACACTAGGCTGTTTGGTGATTTCAATTCGTTCAATCATTTCAGGCGTAATTGAGTCAACAATAGACATTCCACCACGTGGTCCACCTTGTACGGCTTCACCATTAATCAAAAATACTGGTGCGCCACCACCACGAAAATGCATGCTGCCAGAACCGCTTGATCCACGTGGTCCTTGTCCTGGTGTCGGCATTTGGAAGCCTGCTGCACGCCTTAAAGCATCATTGACCGATTGATCGCCGAATTGCAGCATTTCTTCACGTGTCACAATGGTCTTAGCGACAGCACTGATATCAGGATCTTTAGCAGGCGTTTCTTCCGCTGCAAAAACTAAGGTTTTTAATTGTTTTGGTGATTCATTTTCTTTAAGTTGAGTCGCTTCAGTGGTTTTATTTGCAGATGTCGTTTCATCATTTGCAAGGCTTGCAGAGGTGTTGGCGAATATAGCAAGGCTTAAAGTACTCAATGTACCCCAGTAAAGTTTTGTACGGTGCATGTTGCATCGTTCCATTTATGTAATTTCGCGTAAGATTAGCGCACAATTATGTAGAAATTTTGAGGAAAAGGGCATGGATAAAAAAAATTTAATGCTGAATTTATTTTATTTAAATCAAAAAAAAAGCCTAATGATTGAAGCATTAGGCTGATGAAATTTCTAAAAATATAAACTGAAAAATATAATAGGGGATTACCACATCAAGTCATCTGGAATAACATAAGCAGCATAAGGATCTTCTTCATCTGTCACTTGTTCATTCTTCTCAGAATTATTGACAATAATAAATCCAGTCATTTTTTCATTGATACGTTCACCCAAAGCTTTGGGTAAAATTGCGTAGGCATCATTATTGTCATGTGCAATCACCAAACTGCCTGAAACCAAGGCATTATAAACTTGCTGATTGATATAGATTTTCTTAACCGAACCATCGATAAACTGATAGACCGCATCGCCATCTGTATCTGTGATTTTATGTTGACCAATCATTTGGATAATTGAAGCTTTTAAGGCTTTTTCATCTAAAATGCGTTGTTTCTCTTGATTCAGCGCTTGGTCTTTACTGATTTTCTCTTGTTTGTCTTGTTCAATTTTAGCTTTAAGCTCAGCTTCATTACTCTGACCTGTACGTTGCTCATGCTGTGCCTGCTTTGACAATTTCTTTGCTTTTTTATTATCCACTAAGCCAGCTTTGAGTAACTGTGCTTGCAATGCGTTTTTGACCATAACAATAACCAACCATTAAATGTGTTTCGAACCATGCCGAAAATAAATAAACCAATACGTTAAGCTGAGTATTAAACTTAATCCAGCAGGGATAAGGAATGAATTTAATTGTAAATAAGGATACACGATACTGGCAATCAGCCCACCCAGAATAAATCCGCAAAGAATCAAAAAATGCAATGTGACACGGCGCTTTTCAATACCGAGTCCCCGAAAAAGATAACCTAAAGCCAAACCAAGATCGGTTAAAACCCCTGAAAGATGTGTAGTGCGGATAATTGTGCCTTTATAGTGGCTGACCATGGCATTTTGCATTCCCATTGCGGTACTTGCCCAGAGTAAAGCATATTTTGGATAATAAGGAATAAATAACCAGCAAAGCAAAATAAACACACTCACAAGGCTGAGTGGAACACCATATCTACGACCAAGTTTAAAATTGCTATTGCCTAAAATAAAGCCACTATAACTTGATCCAATCACATAGCTGAGCATGACCAAGAAAAGGTAAAGTACATGATCATATTGTTGATGAATTAATGCTTGCGCAAATAAACTGGCATTGCCCGTCATATGAGAGATGGATTGATGAAGGACGGTAATCAAACCAAGCACATTAATTATGCCTGCATTGACTGCAAGCATAAATGCACCTAGTTGAATCCAAACGGGCAAATACTGTAGAGGCATAATTCCTTCTTTTTATTCATATACCTTGTATATTACTTTTTAGAAAGATCAACTGCTGCTGTAAATAAGACATCAGTCGAGGAATTCAATGCTGTTTCTGTTGAGTCTTGAAGCACACTAATCACCATACCAATTGCAATCACTTGCATTGAGATTTCTGAAGGAATACCAAATAAACCACAAGCCACAGGAATTAACAACAAAGAACCACCAGCAACACCAGATGCACCACAAGCTGTTACCACAGAAACCACAGATAAGATCACCATAGTGACGATATCAACTTGAATACCAAGTGTATGCACAGCAGCAAGGGTGAGCACGGTAATTGTTACCGCTGCACCTGCCATATTAATTGTTGCACCTAATGGGATTGCAACGTTAGCAGTGGTGTCATTTACCCCTAAGCGTTTTGCCAAGTCAAGGTTTACTGGAATATTTGCCGCAGAACTACGGGTAAAGAATGCAGTGATTCCACTTTCTCTTAAGCATTTTAAAACCAAAGGATATGGGTTTTTACGCATCACAAAACCAACAATCAATGGATTGATGACGAGGGCTACAAAAAGCATGGTACCAATAAGTACAGCAATTAAGTGCGCGTAGTTTTTTAAGGTTTCTAAACCTGCTTGTGCAAATGTAGCAACAACTAAGCCAAAAATCCCTACAGGAGCAAATGCAATCACTACACGAATGATGGCATTAATTGCATCCGCAACATCTGTAATCACTTGTTGAGTGGTTTCTGAACCGTGACGAAGTGCTGCACCTAAGCCTACAGCCCAAGCTAAAATGCCAATGAAATTCGCTTCATGTAAGGCTGTTATTGGATTGGTAATAAAACTAAGGAGTAGATTTTTTAATACTTCTGCTACGCTACCTGGTGGCTGTAAAGTCACTTCGCTTGCATGTGCAAAAACCAAAGTACTTGGAAACATTGTGCTTATCGTAATTGCACTAATAGCAGCCAGTAACATTCCAATTGCATATAATCCAAGAATTGGTTTTAAGTTGCTCGCACCTTCACCAACTTTAAAGTTAGCAATAGATGAGAGAACCAAGACAAATACAAGAATTGGTGCAATGGATTTTAATGCTTTAATAAAAAGCTCGCCTAAAATAATGAAATATTGGGCTGAATTGGGGAATAGATACGCAACTATAAAACCAAGAATAATGGCAATAAGAATACGAGTAACTAAACTTAAACGTGCTAGGACAGCAAACATGTTGAACCTTTATGCCTAAACTGGTCTAAAATCGATGAACAAGCCGCGTATTCTATACCTAAAAGCGAAAACTTAAATAATACAATTTCGCCATAAAAATTAAGATATTAAAAAATATATAGCTTTTTCAGCAATCATAATAAAAAATGTTGATAATTTAAACGATTATTTAACTAAAAGTTTGAGCATCCAATTGATGCATTGCTTGGTAATGCGTTAAATAAATATTTCCACTGAGCTGCCGAATTAAATTGGACTGTTTTAAACGATCCATGACTGGACCTTTGACTTCCGTGAGATGCATTTGAATTTTTAATTTATTTAAATCACTGTTGATTTCTTCCAAAGTTTCTAAAGCACTTGCATCTATATTACTAATACTTGAGCAATTGATCACCACATGATGTAGCTCTGGATGTTTGCTGACTTCTAAAATGATAAATTCTTTTAAAGTATTGGCATTTAAAAAACTTAGATTTTCATCTATACGAATAGACACAATATTGGTACTGGTCAAAACATCATGTCTTGAAATATTGCGGAAATGTTGCGTGCCTTCAACTAAGCCAATGACGGCAATATGGGGGCGGCTAATACGCCATAACAGCAATAAAAATGTAGAAACAATACCAATAATCAAACCTGTTGAAATATCGATACACAACACCCCAAAGAATGTGACCCACATGGCAATCCCATCGGCTTTGGAATAACGCCATGTTTCAATGAAGGGTTTAAAATCAACCAATTTCCAAATTGAGACCATAATGGTGACAGCGAGAATCGCCAAAGGAAGCTCTTTAAATAAACCAGTAAAATATAAACTGACAATCACGATAAAAATTGAAGATAAAACACCAGCCATAGGCGTTTTTGCGCCTGCATCTGCATTAACCACTGTACGTGATAAACTGCCAGTCACAGGAAATGCTGACGTGACACCTGCGCTAAAGTTGGCTAAACCCAGTGCAATCAGCTCTTGATTACTATTGAGCTCACTACGTTGCTGAAACGCTGTGGTCTGTGCAATAGAAATAGATTCGACAAAACTCACCATGGTAATCATGGCTGCACCGGGTAAAAGCTGGATCACCAAATCCCAACGCCAGTAAGGCATGGCAATTGGTGGAAATCCCGAAGGAATCTCACCTACGGTTTTGATACCAAATTGGTCTATATGCAGGAAATGTATTAACCCAATCGAAATAAACACAAGAACCAAGGGCAGTGCTTTCACCCAGAATTGAAGAGAATGTGCAAAAGATTGGCATAACTTAGATTTAAAAAAAACCGGGATGTAAATCAAAAACAGAATGGCACAGACACCAAAAATCAAAGTCTCAATACTGGTAAAGCTAATGTATAGCCATAGGCTTTGAATAAACTCGATAATATTGCCAGATTTTAAGGGTACATCGAGCATAAATTTAACTTGGCTGAGTGCAATCAATACTGCGGATGCGATGATAAAACTCTTAATCACAGGATGGCTGATTAAACGGATTAAAAATCCAAATCTAAAAATTCCCAGTAAACTTGAAAGTATGCCGACGAGAAGTGCCAATAAACATGCTGCTTGAATATATACAGGTGAACCCACCTCATAGAGAGGCTCAAGTGTAGCAAAGGTCATCATGGAAATCAGTGCAACAGGACCAATAGAAAGCGTTGGACTACCACCAACAATGGCATAGATGATCATGGGTAAAATACTGGCATATAAGCCTGTCACTGGAGGTAACCCAGCAACCATGGCATAAGCCATACCTTGTGGTACAAGCATTGCAATGACGATTAAAGCAGCAAGTAGATCAGCCCTAAATTTAGGGACATTATAGTCTTGCAGCCATTGCCATGCAGGGAGTATTTTACTGAGTTGAACTTTAGGAGCAGCCATTGGAACTTCATTAGCATATTTTCATATATATTATGCAGAAAAAATGCTAAGAAAAATAGCGACAGCTAACTTATATAATGAATTGTTTGTTTTTATTTTAAATTTATCTAGATGCTAAGATGTGTATTAAACCTGCGGGCAATACAAATCATATAAGGTTGTTAATACCACCGTCAGTTTTTGATCTTTAATAGAATAATAAATTTGCTTCCCATCACGACGTGTTGAAACAACATCACTTTTACGTAACATCATCAATTGTTGAGAAAGCGTCGGTTGATTAATCTGAGTTTTTTCTTCTATTTGCGAAACATTTAACTCTTCTTGAGCAAGATGGCATAAAATTAGTAAGCGATCTGTATTGGCTAAAGATTTTAAAATAGTCACGACTGATGCAGCTGATTCACGCATTACATCAATTTCAAGATCACTAGACATCGGTAGCTTCCATCCATTATTTAGCACAGTATAACTGTGTCAGGGCTTGTCGTATGGCTTTTAGCATATGTTTTTTGATGAATTTCTAAATCAATTTTGTGAATATATCTTCACATTCTGTTTTAACTTTCTACAGAACTAGATTTCCTCTGCTTACAGTTGAATAAATAGACAAAAATAAGTGATATGTTAAGATGTAACTACAGCTAAAAATCAAGCTGAGGATATTTGACATGACGACATTTACAGCAATGAAGACGACATTACGTGAGGAAGCAACAATTCCAGTGCTTGCTATAAATGCGTTTAGTGCGGCATTTAATCATGCAAGTCAGTCAAACGCTACAATCACTTATGTAAAAGATCAACAGCTGGTACAACAACACAATGGTGTGATCAAAGTTGTTGAAGATTTATCTTCTGCCTATGTGGTTCCCAAGCTTAAACACAGTGTGTTAAAACGTAAAAAGAAACAAGAGGTGATGGCATAACTTTATATGCGACAGCCGAGAATAAGAATGTTTGCTGGTCCAAATGGATCAGGTAAAAGCACAATTAAAGACTATTTAGCGCCCCATCAGATTGGGGCATATTTAAATGCAGATGAGCTTGAGAAACAATTATCTGCGACTCAAAGTTTGTGCTTAGATGATTATCATCATGATTTATCAAACGTAGCGCTACTCAAATTTTTAAAACAAAAAAAGCGTAAAAAGAATGAGCAAGTTGTTCCGCTATTATCGTTAAAACCACAAATTGTTGATGGACTCATTGTATTTGACCAGGATGAAATCGACTCCTATCTTTGCGCACGCATTATCGATTTTATTCGGATGGAATTTTTAAGGTTAAAAATAAGTTTCACTTTTGAAACTGTTATGTCGCATATCAGCAAAGTTGAGTTTCTACGTGAAGCACAGAAACAAGGCTTTAAAACGTATCTGTACTATGTGGCAACTGTTGACCCAAAAATTAATATTGGACGTGTGCAATATCGGGTCGCTACAGGTGGCCATGCTGTACCTGTGCAGAAAATCTGTGAGCGCTATTATCGCAGTTTAGATTTATTGATGCTGGCAATTGAAGCTTCAGATCGTGCATATATTTTTGATAATTCAAGTCACGGTGAAAAAGCAGCTTTTATTGCAGAGATCGAAAAGGCTGAAGTGCTAAAACTAAATCCTGTTGTAGAGTATTTCCCTAAATGGTTTGTAGACAAAGTATTGAATGAATTTAATTAATCTGATGATTAGATCTGTTTTATAAAGCAAAAAAGATCATGTTGAGTGAAATATATTGATATTGAAAGTTCCTTCTTACTTTGGAGTAAGGCTAGCATGAAGGGGATTTTATCTTGATTTATCGTTTTAAAAAGGACTGATGAAAGAAGTCTATTGGCAAAGCATTAAAAATTAAAATAAATTATAAGTTTTTGATTATTATTAATAAATATGATTAAAGCCATTCAGTGATTTAAATCAAAACTAAAAAATAAGCTGTGCAATTCTCTAGCAAAGCATATAGGTATTATATTTGCAGTTATGCCTTTGATTTGCATATTTCTATATATCATTATCTGAAGATGAGGTTGATTAATTTAAATAATTATATATTATAAAAACATATATTGTATGGGTTTAAAGCAATGCATGATTTTATACTCGCCTTTTTGGGTGGAGTTCTACTTGGGCTGGCTGTAGTTGGCTACTTATTTGTAAATGGTCGTGTTGCTGGGGTAAGTGGTCTAATTGCACAAGTCCTCAATCCACACAGAATTTTTAAAACACCTGCTTTGTGGTTTTTATTGGGCTTATTCAGCACACCATTTATCTATGGACAGATTTTTAATCCTGAAATCGTGATGCTAACGACAAGCCCAATTTTACTTGTCATCGCAGGTCTATTGGTTGGCCTTGGTACACGATTAGGATCAGGCTGTACCAGTGGTCATGGAATTTGTGGGATAAGTCGTTTGTCTAAACGCTCAATTGTCGCAACCTGTACCTTTATGCTGGCTGGATTTATCACTGTTTATGTGATGCGCCATATGATTGGAGCATAATCATGAAAAATATCTTTGCATTTATCTTTGGCGGGCTATTTTCTGTAGGATTAATGCTTTCGGGTATGTCGAATCCAGCAAAAGTCATCGGTTTCTTAGATATATTCGGGCAGTGGGATCCAAGTCTGGCTTTTGTGATGATCGGCGCAATTTTAGTCGCATTTATTCCTTTTCAAAAAGCGATACGCAAACCCGTGACTGTGTTTAATGAAGTGATCGAATTACCAAAAAATACCCAACTCGATACAAAGTTAGTTGCAGGCGCTTTCATTTTTGGTATAGGTTGGGGAATTGCTGGAATTTGTCCAGCACCAGCATTTACATTGATTGGTTTAGGTCATTATCAAGCCCTATATTTTATTGTTGCCATGCTATTTGGCGTATTGATTCATCGCAAAGTGACAGGAGCATAATTTTTTATGAATCCATTTGTACAAGATTTTTTTGATGAAGCCAGTAATACCTTTAGTTATGTGGTGGTTGATCCTGCAACTCAATACTGTGCCATTATTGACAGTGTATTGGATTATGATGCGGCATCTGCAACAACATCGACAACACATGTAGACCATATTATTGAGTATATTCAAAAGCATCATTTTACAGTGCAGTGGATTCTTGAAACACATGTACATGCAGATCATTTAACAGCTTCGCAATATTTAAAAGCACATTTAGGCGGTCAAATCGCCATGAGTGAAAAAATTGTGACTGTTCAAGATATTTTTAGTCAAATTTATCATCTTGATTATGAGGCTTTAAAAGCACAGCATTCATTTGATTATTTATTTAAGGATCATGAAATTTTTAAAATTGGCGAGTTAGAGGCATATAATCTCCCTACACCTGGTCATACTCCAGCTTGTTTGACCTATGTGATTGGTGATGCAGCCTTTGTAGGTGATACTTTATTTATGCCTGATTATGGCACAGCGCGTTGTGATTTTCCAAAGGGCAGTGCGGCACAACTTTATGATTCTGTAATGAAAATTTTTAACTTACCCGAGCATACTCGGTTGTATTTATGCCATGATTACTTGTCAGAATCACGCCAAGATTTTCATTGTCAAACAGACATCAAGACCCAACGTGAAGAAAACATCCACATCCATATAGGAGTGACTAAACAAGCCTTTATTGCTATGCGGGAACAACGTGATGCTACATTGTCTATGCCGAAACTGATCCTTCCAGCTATTCAAATTAATATGAACGCTGGTAAATTTCCTGAGCCTGAAATGAATGGTGTTCGTTATTTAAAATTACCTTTAAATTATTTTAATTAAATTGCTTGGAGTAAAATTTACTTATTAAATGATAATGATTTCAATTTTTATTCAACAACATTCGATTTATTAATAATGGATGTTTATTTAGTTTTTTAGAATAATACATATTTAAGATGATTAAAAACCATTCATTAGTTGATTTTTTTACAATTATTGTTAAGGTTGTTGTTAATAAGTTTAGAATCGAAACATGGAATTAAGTTTCTCTAGAAAAAACCAAAAGAGGGAGCAGGGTTGCTGATATTACAAAAGATAAAATTTATTTATCAAGTTGATATTTAAGGATAATTTAAACAAACATAGGTTTGTCATAAATTTGAAACATACCTGAAAACTTAAAAGAATAGATTTTATAAACGTTATTGTATACAATTTAAACTTATTGGTTAAAGTGTGACTTATATCACATGGTTTTTTTAAAAAAATAACGACTCGACACTTGGGTTATACAAGAATCTGTGGTTATTTAAAATACATATAAGTTTGAACATTGGTTTATCTTAATTTTTGCGTTGATAGATAGGATTATTTTATGGCAGGCATTTATTTACCTTTGCATTCGAGTTTGAATCAGGTGGGTTCATTTCCAAAGTCTATAACTCCTCGATCTGCACAAATTTTGAATGAAGTCAAAGAAGTTTTAGATCTGATACCGCACCTTATTTGGGTGACAAAATTGGGGATTGGCTATTGTAATACCCCATTAAAAGAATTTATTGGTGTAGATACACATAATATTTGCGATTCCGATTGGATTAAATGCTTACATCCTGATGATGCAGAACATATCTATAATATTTGGATAACCGCGCAAAAAACCGGTCAACGTTTTGAAAAAGAATGTCGTATTCGCCATGTGAACGGCGACTATCAATGGTTTTTACTGATTGCTCAAAGTACGGTTTATAAACAACAGTTTTATGATTGGACCATAACCTGTACCAATATCCATGATCGTGCAACGTTATTACGCGAAACCAGCGAGTCGTTAAAAGCCAATACAGACATGCTTGATGTAAGTGTCGACTGTATCAAAATTATTACACCAGATGGTTATGTGTCACATATGAATAAATCTGGCTGTATTGCACTGCTTGGACAAGAAAAAGTAAAAACTTTTGGTATGGAATGGCTCGGACTATTGCCACCAGAAGTTCGTGAGCAGGGTAAAAAAGCCATTAAAGAAGCGGCAAAAGGGAAAAATGCTAGATTTGCAGGTAAAAGTATCTTTGGTAATCTAACCATGTATTGGGACAATATCTTAACCCCTGTTGTTAATGAAAATGGTCAAACCACCAGTATTTTATGTGTTTCACGAGATATAACCAAACAACGTATTGCAGAAGAAAAACTCAGAGTGATCTGTGAATTTGATGAAATGACGAGTTTGATGAATCGTCGTGCATTTAAAAGAAGATTAAAGGCATCAATCTCTAAAGCCAGAGAGAACCGAAGCAAAATTGGATTATTACTGATTGACTTAGATCATTTTAAGCATATCAATGACACATTAGGTCATTCTGCTGGTGATCATTTGCTTAAGGTCTTGTCTAAACGTCTCGCGCATTGTTTAGATGAGAATGCCTATATCTCAAGACTTGGTGGTGATGAGTTTGCAGTGGTGATTGACCATGTTGAAAGTCATGAACAGATCGAGGCTGTTTCCAAAAAATTATTACAACAACTTGATGCGCCTATTACTTATAGCGGTAAATTGTTGAATGGTGGCATGAGTATCGGTGGTTCAATTTATCCGCATGATGCCAAAGATGGTTCAGGATTGTTGAAATGTGCAGATGCTGCTTTAAATGACCTTAAAGAACGGGGTCGTGGCGGTATTCGTATGTTTGGTGTAGACATGTTTGAAATTGCCCAAAGTAAAGCCAAACAATTAAATACAGCACGTCAAATTATCCGTAACAATCAAGTTGAACCATTTTACCAACCTAAAGTGAAACTGGATGATTGCTCAATTATTGGTTTTGAAGCATTACTCAGATGGCGTGATGTAGAGGGCAATGTTTATTTACCCGCAACAGTTGCTGAAGCATTTAATGATTTTGAGTTAGCGACCAAAATCAGCGAAACCATGCACGATAAAATATTTACAGATATTTCTCATTGGATCAAGCAAGGTTTTAACGTTGTACCGATTTCAATCAACGCTTCACCTGTAGAGTTTATGCGGGATAATTATGCGGAAATTTTATTAAAGCGCTTGACCCAGTATGCTATTCCACATCATCTTGTTGAAGTCGAGATTACTGAACATGTTTTGGCTGATCGTGGCTATGAATATGTTATCCGTGCATTGAAAAAACTTAAACAAGAAGGTGTCCGAATTGCCTTAGATGATTTTGGAACAGGGCATTCATCGATGACGCATATTCGTGATTACCCTGTAGATAGTTTAAAAATTGACTACAACTTTGTAAATCGTATGCATGAAGAAAAGTCAATTAAAGCGATCGTGGAAGGTATTGCAAAATTAGGCCCAATTCTCTCTTTAGATATTATTGCAGAAGGGATTGAAACGATTCAGCAGCTGGAAAATTTAAGAGCCGTGGGCTGTAAATTTGGTCAAGGTTTCTTATTTAGCCAAGCAATTTGTGCAGAACAAGTACAAGAAATGTTGCAGTAAGGGGCTTTGGATTAACCACAATGATTGGCTTAAATTGTACCTTAACTCAATCATTTGTATTCCATACATAAAATATAGAAAAACTTTAAAAAAGGGCTTGAAAAGTCTACAGACTACAGGTATTGTAAATTCAATATAGATTTTTATGAACGACATAAAGATGAAAAAGCAACCTGTAATCGCTACTTCTTATTATTTCTGGCAATTCTTTAGATAGTTGCCTGAAGTCGTTCGGGCAATGAATTGGTTGCCCATCAAAGTTAATACCTGATCGGCAACACCGATCAGGTTTTTTTATATCTGAATGTTAAAAATATTTTGAATCAATTAAGTGTAAAGATTTTGGAGAATGTCATGATGAAATTTAACTACGTATACTTTAGCAACTTTTATTGGACTTACTTTGGTCAAGTGAAAAACCTGATCGCCCATTTGAATAGATCCCATACGCTCAAATAAAAGTTCGGACTTTGTAGAGTCCTAAGGAATACATCATGAATGCACTAAATATTGCTTTACAACAAAATCAAACCATAGAAACTCAACTCAGTTTGCCTTATGAGTTAAAAGAAAAATTTGTATTAAAACATAAGCTCGCTTTACAGCTCGCCGAGCAACGCCAAACAATTGAAAATATTCTCGATGGTACAGATGATCGTCTGTTGGTGATTACTGGCCCATGTTCTATTCATGATGAAAAATCCGCATTGGAATACGCAGATCGCTTAATACAATTACAAGAAAAAGTGTCAGATCAGATCTTTCTAGTGATGCGTGCATATATTGAAAAGCCACGTACAACAGTAGGCTGGAAAGGATTTTTATACGATCCAAATTTAGATGGGTCTGCCAATATGCAATTGGGCTTAGAAAAATCACGCCAATTGTATTTACAAATTATTGAAAAAGGCTTGCCAATCGCCAGCGAAATTCTAAGCCCTATGGCAACCGCATATTTTGATGATTTATTGGCTTGGGGGGCAATTGGTGCACGTACCAGCGAATCACAAATTCATCGTGAGATTTCAAGCCATATGCCTTTTAGTATTGGTTTTAAAAATGGTACAGATGGCTCGATTCAAATCGCTTTAGATGCAATTCAATCTGCAAGTCATCCTCATCAATTTCTTGCTATGGGTCAAAAGGGATTACCTTGTATTGTACATAGTCATGGTAATCCTTTAGCACACATCATTTTACGTGGTTCAAATAAGGGCACAAACTATGATGCAGAATCGATTCAGCAGATCCGCCAGCAGCATCAAGGGAAATTACCCGCATTGCTGATTGATTGTAGTCACGGTAACAGCAGTAAAGATCCTTTAAAGCAACCGTTGGTTTTGCAGCAAATTATTGAAGAAAGACATGTGACCCATGTACGTGGTGTAATGTTAGAAAGTCATTTGGTAGATGGTAATCAAAAAATCTCTTGTGATATGATTTATGGTCAGTCTGTTACAGACGGTTGTTTAGGTTGGAATAAGACGGAGCAATTGTTGTTGGATGTTGCAGAGCAGCTTTCTGAAAAGACTTTAGCGTTTTCGGCGTAAATACAGTGTGTAATTTATTTTTATAAAGGCTGTACTAGATTAGCAATATGTTAATCTAGTAGCTATATAAGCAGTAATTGAACAGTCTTTTTTTGACTAGTAAAAAACACCGAGTAAACTTACTTATTGAAAAAGCTTCAAATTTAGTTTGTATCGAAATTTATATTAAGTTGATTAAGCAAAAAAGAACTTAATAACTGATGTTACGCATTTGGTATGAATTAAATTTATCTATGGTGAAAATATAGACTTACGCGGCGGAGTCTTTCATCAAAAGTTTAAATTTAGAGAATAACCTTCGGTTCGACCTACTTTTGTTTCGGCAAAAGTAGGCAAAACCATTGTCATCCGCAGAACTCGACCACTTCTGTCAAAATATTCTAAGTATCGCAGATACTTTATAAATTAGCAGTAGTCCTACCTCAGACAATTGCGGATGACGTTTTCGCGTAGCCACTTTATTCGAGGTACAAGTATGACTTTAGAGTTGTTGCGTAACATCAGTTAATAAAATAACTTTAATATGGAAATTAATTTTTAACTTTGATGGTCAATTTGTTTAATGGTGCAAAAAGACGCACTTCCTTGATTTTCATCGACATATAGAGTTACTTGAGGTTTTTTTCTAGCCCAATTCATTAAGAATGCTGCTAGAATTGTTTTTCTGGCTTGTGGGATGATTAAGTAACCCCAAGGATTTCTATTTTCGCAAATTCTTGGAACCTCTCTAGTTTCTAAACGGACTAACAATCCATCAGTGGTACTTGTAATATCAGAAACTCTTCCAGACACATATGTTTCAGCTGCAAAAACTTGCTGGGTAAGTAGAATTGCCAGTAATAATATTATCTTCATTGCTGTATTTCCTTGATTTAAAAATTATTGTTAAATTTTAGAATCTATCGATAGTCAATTAATCATTTAAAATATAATGATAAAACCCTTGAGCTAAAGTCCATGGTCTAAAATCTGAACAACTCTGAACTCCAGAAAAATATAAAGTTACAGATTTCTTTGTAATTTGAGCAGTAAGTAATACAGCGAATAATTTACTGCAATTCGCTGGAGAGATTTCATTCCAAGTTGCTGATGTACTACATAATAAAGGGCTGTTCAAGCTTCCTACAGTATTGGCAAAAAGAGCACCAGAACGTGGATTTATTGATACACCACTTACTTTTCCTGTACACATAATATCGGCAGCAAAAACTGATTGGCTCAATAATATTGATAATAATAAAAATTTTCTCATCACCTAGCCCTCATTAAAATTTATTTTACATGGTAGTAGGTAATTGTTGGACTACCAGTTTCATAGCAACCATCTATATAAACTTCTACATTTTTTTTTGCTAAGAATGCACCATAAAAGCTAGCATAAGCTCTACGTCCGTGAACTGTAGTGCTATTAAATCTGAATACATTTGTTATTTTGCTGGGGCAATTTTCGTATGCACCGAATGGCTCACCAGATAATGTTACATAACATGTACCATCAGTTAAATGACATCCTATATCTGTTATTTTTCTGTTGGAGACAGTCTCGCCAGCAAATGAAATTGAAGTCATTGGTAAAATCAAAGTAGATACGAATATAACTTTTTTAATCATGTTGAGTGTTCCTTTTAAACTAAGAAATTCTTAGCATCCATGGTACGGTTACATAATCAGTTTCTTCACAATTATAATTGTCCTGTATATAACGCAAAGTTATATTCTTTTTCATTGCATAAGCTTGCATTAAGATACCTAAGTATGGCTTCGTTGATGGTTTTGACCATGAGCCAATCTGTTTCCAAGATTCTCGACCGTTTTGAGATTTAAGTAGTGCTAATAAATCTGTATCTTGTGTTTGAATTTGCATTACTTTATAAGGGCCACAATCTACCTGAGCAAAAGAGATATTGCAGAAAAATAAACTAACTATTAAAACAATAATTTTTTTCATTATCAGCCTCTATTTTTCAACGGATATGAAAATATGCAAGAGTTGGCCATCCACCTGGGCCACAACCACTTATATAAATATCAACAGTTTTTTTTGCAAGAAAAGCAGAAAGTAAAGATGCATACGTTCTTTTTCCATTTGTAGTTGAGCTTGAAAATCGAAATTCATTAATAAGTTTATAAGTACAATTTTCATTAGCTCCAAATGGAGCACCTGATAAGGATACAAAACAAGTGTCATCCCATGTGTGGCATCCAATATCAATAATTTTTCTGTTAGATACATTCTCATCCGCAAATAAAGAAGTATTTGCTGTCATTAAAATAAGAACAATTGTGATTTTTCTTAACATTTTTCTCCACTCTTATGATGAATTGTGAATATTTTGTGTTGAACTTGTATTTTTTCTTAAAAATATGTATTTTTTATATATGACTTATGAAAAAAAGTAAACAGGTTAAAAATGAAAAAAGTATTGTTCTATGTTTTTTTGATATTTCAATTGATTCCTATTGGAAGTGCTTTCGCAAGTGATCATCTTGGAAAAGTTTCAAGGCTTCATGTAAGAGATGAAGATGGATTAATTTGGGTAATTCTAGAAGGAGAACGAACTGCTAATAGACCAAATTGCGCTACTAATGTTTATTTCGTTATAAAAAATGAAAATAGTCCAGCAGGAAAAAGACAGTTGGCAATGTTGATGATGGCTCAAGCAAGTAATAAATTAGTTTTTATAGAAGGAGCTAATACATGTAATCGCTGGGGTGACGGAGAAGATATAAGTATAGTGTCTATAAGAAAAAATTAATTAAAAATATTTAGATGATAAAAATAAGGATACTACTAATGAAAATAATACTAAGTTTTGTTTTAAGTCTATTGAGTTCAATGCTTTATGCTGGACCAATAGATTGGTCTGTTGCAATGACATCTTTTCCATCAGATCAAAGTGTCGGTGATACAGGACAAGAAAAAACACCCAATGGTTATGTCGATTTAATGAGTGGTAACCTTGTTTATGATGTACCTGAAGTCACTTTAAAAGGCGAGAGAGGACTGAATTTCACCTTGTCTCGTTCTTATGGAAAGGTAAATAATGGTTTTCGCTCTATGGGGAACTGGGAGCTAGAGTCACCAAGATTGGTGATGATGACGGGACCTTCAACTAAACTCCAAGGTGATAGTGGCGCTGGCATATGTGAAGCAAATGGTGATGCAACTAATAATAGTTCAGGACGGCCAAGTTACAGTGCGGCTTTATTAAATACTCAATTCAAAAATAAAATAGAAAAAGCATATATTAATCAGACGAGTATAGCATTAGCAAATCAAACTTTGCTCTCAATTATAAATATTATTCAACATATAGGTGCCCCAGATCCTAAAGCAACAGAAAATCAAGCTAGAGCTCAACGGGCATTAGATGATCTGAAATCACAATTGTACAAAGCATATGAAATAAATGCACAAGCTATTTCATTTACTGATAATGAGGCTAAAAGTCAAAAAAAAACATATGCAGAAACGATAAAAAATCAAATTGAAAAAGGAATTAGTATTACTGTTAATGGTAAGAGTATTATACTTACGGGTGATATAGATGGAAATGGTGTAAATGATGGAATATCATCAGTATTAGATAGTATGCAAATTACGAATACAATTAATGTATCTGTACAATCTTCTCAAACTAATAATCCTACGTCCATTGGTTTGTTAACTTTGGCAGCTAGGCAAACTATTGTTGGTTATTTATATTTTTATAATATAGAAAAGATAAAAAGCATAAAGGAAAGTGAGCTTTATTTAAATAGCTCTTTAAATGTTTACACTAACGTAGATAATAGGAAAAGAGCTATAAGCTTATATCTTCCTGGTCAAAAAAATATAACTTTCTATCCTATTAAAACAGGTGTTGCTGGATACCCTCAATCTGCAAAATATATTTCTCAAGACAATTGGTATATTAGCTGTACAAATTCAGGAAAAGATTTTGTAGTAAGATCAAATAATGGTGTTACTTATCATTTCCCAGGTGATAATCGAGAAAACCAGACAGGCTTTACTTCATTCTTTGGAAGCGAATATATTCCTGGGCGTGTCTCAATCTATGCTTCAAAAATAGAAAATCAATTTAATGAAGCTTATCAGCTTAATTATTTTAATAAAAAAACCAATACATTGATTTACAATAATTTTAATTATACAAATAAGTTTTTTCTAAAGTCAGTACAGCATCTGCTTGATGGAAAAATTGTTAATGAAAATGCTCCTGAGCTTGTACTTAATTATGTAAAAAACCAAAATGGAACTGAGAATTCTGATGAAATTCAATTTGATAATATTTCAGGAGATATAACCCTTAAGAAAATTCTTCGTTATATCAATGGTTCATATAAAGTATGGACTTCCTATAACTACACGAGCAAAACAAATCTTACAAATCATAAATTGACAGACACCATACCAACAGGTGGGACGATTGGAGATTTCCAAGACGAAAATTCTGCATTTATTTATTTACAAGCAGCAGGTTATATTACAGGTGATGCTATAAATTATGGTTATGGTGGTCCTTATCGAATTGTTGGTAATGCCACACCAGCATCGACGAGTATGACTGCGCAAGACTTTCTCTGGTTCTACAGTGATTTAACAAATATTCATTACTATAAGAGTTCTTCAAATGGCTTAGTCAATACTAAATCTGTTTATTGGACATATTCACTCATCAATGAATCCCGCCCTGGGTTTGCTGAAACTAAATCCTATAAAGTGACCAGTTCCTATTATACTGGTGCTGATGTCAATCCATTGCAAATTAGCTACGCATATAGCCGTGATAAAGATGCTAAAGAACAAACTACAACAGTAACAACCAAGGATGTAACTACAGGTCTGACAAAGGCATATGCTTATGTGATGAATGCTTACGAAGGTGGGATTGCAGAAAGCTTCTTACATGGATTACTTAAAAAGGTAACGATTGATGCTCGTACAGAAGTTTATGAATGGGTGACATTAAATCTTATTGGTCAAAAACCAAAAACAACCAATGGCAACTATGCTGATAATGAAGATGTTTTACTGGTTCGAATGTCTAAAAAAACAGTTAATCATTACGGTGCTTATGGTACAACTTATCGAGATTTTGACCAATATGGTAATGCTCAAACGATTGAATCTACAGGTCTAAAAGGTACAAGTTCAACTTCATTACCAAGTGTTAGTATTGCTTATTTTAATGCTGACCCTGCAAATGCTTCAGTCAATGATGGTAATTTGCCTTGGATTACAGGTTTACCTCGTCAAAAGACATCAGCTGGGTATACAACACAATCTATTGAATATGATGTTCAAGGTGCGATCAAAACAGAAAGTAAAGAAGGACGTATCACCAACTTTAAATATGAAACTGTTTCATTTAGTTCATGCTTAGGTAACCTAGCTGATTTTGCTTGGTCAAAATTTGCAAGTTGTTTCTCCGATTATGTTGCTGGAGATAAACATACTGGTTTACCAATGGAAGTTGATGTGGGTAATGGTCAACAAATTACTCAATACTCTGCCTATAAAAAAGGTGTACCCGCCAATATTCGTTTAGCCAATGGTGGCCTAGAAACCAATGTGATCGATGACTTTGGTAATATTATTTTCCATACTGATGCAGATGGTGTTCGTTCACAAAACCAATATGACGATGCAGGTCGTTTAAAAATCGAAACACCAGTTATTGGTTTAAGCTATACGACTATTGATTACAATGGTTTAAACATTGTAAGAACAATGCAAAATGGCGCAAGTTATAACAAAACAGAAAAATATAATGGTGATGGTTTACTGATCTATTCTGCTGCAAATACATCAAATAAGACGGTGGTAAATTCAAGTAAATATGATGCTTTTGGAAATGTAATCTATAGTTCAAATCCATCTGCTGGAGGTACAAGTGAGGGGATTTCCACAAGTTATGATGTCTTTGACCGACCAAAAACTGTAATTGATAATGGCGTAACCGTAAACTACTGCTATCAATCATGTGGTGGGCGTAACGGTGCTATTGCATTAACAACAGATGCTTATGGTGTTACTGAAACTGATTATTTGGCTGCTGGCGATTTTAGTGCAAATCTAAAAACACTGGTCAGTCGTAAAGGTGGTGATGGTTCTGTATTTACAACCTCAACTGAATATAATTTAGGTTTATTAAAACCAACAATTGCAACTTCAGGTGCTTCAACACAAAGCTATAGTTATAACAGTAATGGCTCATTGGCGACCGAAAAAGACAATAGTATCAATGGTCAAAAGAGTTATGGTTATGATGCGACTGGACGAATTAAAACCATTAGTCATCAAGATGGTTCAGTCGAAACAATTGAATATTATCCAATTAATGATTTGATTAGTTCCCGTGCTTGGCGTGGTATAACCACCAATTATGGCTATAGCTTAGCAGGGCGTTTAAATTCAACCAATAATGCCAATACTTCGCAAGGCTATGGTCGTGATGGTTTTGGTCGTGTTGTAACACTGACACAAAATATTAATTCCAATAATGCTAATTATGGTTATACCACCACATTTGGTTATAACAATCTAAACCAAGTGGTTTCGATTATTTATCCAAATGGCAAATCTGTGAATTTGTTAGATCAAAATGCTTTGGGTGAAGTTTATTCAATACCTAGTGTGATTCAAGGGCTTAACTACAATATATTGAGTCAACTTACATCTGTACAAGCAAATGCTGATGTAGCTTGGACATATTCGTACTCAAACAATGGCTTGCCTACAGGCGTAAGTTCTAACAGTTTGAATAAATGTGTACTGAATATTGGATATGGTTATGATGCATTAAATCGTATCAATAGAATGAGTGATCATTGTGGTGCGACCTATAACGCCACAATTGACCGTTTTGGTACAGGCTTGATGAAACAGGTTGAACTTGATCAGGCACGTTATCAGTATTTATATAACAATGATGATATTAGTTCAGTCAATATTACTTCTAAGAGTCAAATCGTTGCGCCTGCTTCCTACACTTATAACTATGTGAATGGCACATCACGCTTAGCTAATGTTAGTGGTTCAGCATATAACTTTAGCTATGATGCGATGGGGAATGTCACTAATGATGGTATCCGTGCCTTAGATTATGATGCTTATTACCGTATCAGTAAAAATGGTAATGAAAGTTATATCTACAATACAGATGGTTTGCGTGTTCGTGCAGTTCGTGATGATGGTATTACTGACTATATTTATGATTCAGCAGGTAATCTGGTCTATGACATCAACCATCAATCAGGTTATAGCAAAGCCTATGTTTATGTTGCTGGAAAATTAGTTGCAACTTTAGAACGTTATCCAGATGCCAACAGTAAAGGCTTTGATTTGATGAATGATTTCGAAGGGGCTGAGTTTGGTATCAATAGCTTGTTAGAGAGTTATGTGGATAGCGATGATGATGGTTTACCTGATTATATTGAACGCTTTATCGGTTCTGACCCAAATAATCCAGATTCAGATGGTGATGGTCACAAAGATGGTTATGAGTATAAATTACTGGGTGCAAAAGGTGTTTTAGACCCGCTGATTCAACCAAGTGAGCCTGATCCTGATGAAGATATGGCAGCATGGTTGCCTGCAATCTTAGATATGATCTTAGAAGATGACTAAGGGGATAAATCATGAAAACAAAAATGAAAAATAACAATATGCAGCCAAATAAGATCTGGTTAATAACAGTTCAATTGATTGTATTAAGTCTCTTCCTCGTTCTTAGTCAGCTTACGCTGGCTAAGGATCGGATTCAATATCATGTCCAGAACTTTGATGGTTCAACCTTAAAAGTGATCAATGAACAGGGCGTGGTCAGTCAGTCTTATCAATACGCGCCTTTTGGTCAACAATTGCAATATAAGAAACCAAGCAATTTAAAGAATCCCAATGCTTTTGTTGGTGGGGTTCAAGATGCAGGTGATTTGGTTTACTTAAAGGCACGACACTATAACCCTGTGTTGGGGAGGTTTTATCAGCCTGATCCTGCGACATTTATTATGAAAGGTCATGGTCAAACCAACCGTTATCAATATGGATGGAATGATAGCTATAGTTTTAAAGATTCTGACGGAAAGTTGACAGTATACTTTGGAGGGGCTGGATTTGAAGGTAAATATATACAAGATCAAGTTAAGGCTTTCTTCAAAGTTGGTATGGTTAACGTATTTGAAGGACCTAAAATATACTCTAACAATACTTATCTGATTGATGCACCAATGGTTTTTTTCATGAGTCATGGCTTTAGTTATACTAATGAATTTTACAAGGATTTATCATTACCAAATTATATGCAAAAAACCATGAAGAATGAACAATTGAATCTAATAGGTTATTCATACGGATCATTGGTGGCTGCTGATATTGCAACATTTTATTCAAAGCAAAACATTAAAATAGATAATTTAGTTTTAATGGGTTCACCTATAGCATCATCATATTTACAAAGATTACAAAACGATCAAAACATAAAAAATGTTATTATTGTTAATTTAACCGAATTTGGAGATCCATTATATGCTGGAATGAATTCAGGAATGATGGTTTACCATTCATTTAAGACAGTGCTTCCTCAAATGGGAACAGGAACAGGTCACTTTTATTATGAACCTAATAATCAAATAGGTGATCAACGGAGGCTACAATTAGCAGAATATCTTTACAAGCAAGGTTTAAGATAAATGAATCGAATTTTCAGTATATTGAATATGCTAATATCAATAATTATTTTTTTAATATTATTATTCCCTGTATCTATCTATGTATATAGTCAATATATTATAAGGGTTGAGAATGATTGGGTAACTGGAATTTTAATTTGGACTAGCATATTTTTTTCTATTTTTTTAAAAATATTATGGGTGGTTGTGTGTGATTATTTTTCTTACGTTGAAGACAGGGGGGTGGTAAAAAAAATTAATTATTCTTCTGTTTTTATTTTATTTTTTTTAGTGCTTTTACCGTTTATTGAGTCAATATTAAAAAAATAATTTAAGAAGACCAAATAAAAGTGGCTAGAAATTGGATTCCTGTATTTGTTAATTCGTGGGTTAAGTAATATGGATTACAATCAATTAATTGATAAAATTGAAAAGTTTGTTAACAAAGATGATATCTCACTTAAGAACACTCAAGAGATTGAAGTTCTTTTGGAAAATTTAATTATTAAAGATGAATTAATTACTGAAACAATTTTATTTTTAGCATCATATAGACCTGGAGGTGGTGAATATATGAATGATGAAAGTCAAATTACTCAACAATTAAACAAAGTTCTAGTACTTTTAAAAAGTGAATATTGAACACGTAGTTAATATAATTTTTAAGAATAGGCTTAGGGTGATTATTATGGAATATAATGTTTTTTCTTACACAAACAATTCCAAGGGTAATATTGTCTTGGTAATTGAGCCATGGATATTGATTTACGATATACCTTCTAAATCTACGATAAAATTTTATTATTCCAGTGCAAGTAAGTTGATTGAGATATCGGGTTTTAAAGATAGTTATCTCAATGTATATTTTGATTTTGATAAAATAAGAGTCGAATTAGATGAAATTGATATTACCAATCAATATCCATTGGATAAACTATTAAAATAATTAATTTTTTATTAATATGTATGTAGTGGATTTTGAAATATTGGTTTTATTAAAAAATAGTTAGGTTCTAAATTAATATTTTTATTTGGACGGTAAAAGAATGAAAAAAATAATCATAGCATTCTGCTTTAATCTACTATTTTGCAGTTCTGTATTTGCAAATAGTGGTTTCTATAACACAAAAATTAGTGCAATCACAATCCATGATTATTGGAATGTACTTGTTATTGAATTAAAGAGCCCAGTTGCAACTGGGGAAGGCTGTGCCGTATCAAATGCAGTAGTCTTACAAAAGAATCATTACATGTTTAAAGAAATGTATGCAGCACTACTTTCAGCTTTCCATGCACAGACGATGATTAGTGGCTGGGCAAATGGTTGTTTTAGAGAGTATCCAGTACTAACTAGATTAGACTTAAGGAAATAACAAATTAAGTAATTAAAATTTGGAAAACAAAAAGACCAGAACATTCTGGTCTTTTTAATGAAGCTTTTAAAACTTAAAGCCCAGCTTCATATTCACTATTGCTGAGTAACTTTTCAACATCTGCAATATTGTCTGGTTTAATTTTATAAATCCAGCCTTTGCCATAGGGGTCATCATTAACAAAATCTGGATCATCTTCAAGGGCAATATTCACTTCTATAACTTCACCAGAAACAGGCGCATGAATATCAGATGCTGTTTTAACGGATTCAACTACACCAGCCTGAGCGCCAGCAACTACATGGCTACCCACTTCAGGCGCTTCAACGTAGACTAAGTCGCCTAAAGCATCTTGAGCATGGTCAGAAATACCAGTAATCACAAGATCACCTTCAATTTTTACCCATTCATGTGTAGCTGCATATTTCAAATCTGAAGGATGATTCATAATGACTCCATTAATCAATTTATTTTTGGCACGAGTTATACAGGTTTTTTAATCAAAACAGAAAGCAGAGATACTGATAAACTTATTCATCGAAACAAATAATCGTGATAAATCACATTATAAGTATGGGTCTTTGCGCCAACTACTTGGGCTACGACCGCTCCAGCGTTTAAATGCACGACTAAAGTTTGCAACATCACTATAACCGAGTTCATCTGCAATTTGTTCCAGTGTATAGTCAGTACGGGAAAGTAACGATGTGGCATGGCGATAACGTACTTCATCTACCAGTGTAGAGAAAGAAGTACCTTCGGCAGCCAACTGACGCTTTAATGTACGGTCTGACATATGCAGACGATCTGCGACATTTTCAATACTTAAATAATGCTGTTCCGAATGAGTCAAGATATCACGTACACGCATCGCCAAGCGGCGTCTTTCACCCAAAGCTGAAAGTTCTGCTTCACATTGATTAATCGCAATTTGACTGGCAATCGGGTCAGCATTGACCATTTTTAAGCCCAAGTAGGATTTGTCAAAACTTGCAATGAGATGTGGCTGTTCAAAACGCATATTGTATTGCTTTGCCAGTTTCTCGATGTATTTGTCAAAACCATCAGGCTTGGGAAAATCAAAGTCAATATCGCCATGCAAATAATCAATACCAGTCAAAGCTTTTGCCATGGTCATAATACCAAAGGTTAGCCCCATCACAATTTCTGTACGTAAGGGTTCGATTTCGATATCACATTGTAATTGAAGTGTGGCTTTTTCACCAAAAGTTGAAAAATACAATTGTAGAAAGGGCATACGCAACTGGATAAAACGGTTGGCTAAGACAAGCGCATCGGTAATATCGTGTGCTGTCATGATGGCATAACCAATAAAGCCATGGATTGAAATACGCATTTGTGTACCAAGATGAAAGCCTAAGGTGCTTTCACCTGTAAGTTTTAATGCGTGTTTAATCAATTCATTGGCAAGTGGTGTCGGAATCCGACACTCAGGATCTGCTAACTGTTCGCTGGTAAAATTAAAGGGTGCGAACAGTGTTTCTGCGCTATATCCCCAACGAGAAACAATATCTAATAATAATAGTCCATAAACACCAGGAATTCCCTGATCTTGGCGAGCTGAGACTGTTTTCATGTGCTTTCCATTGCTCTGAACATTGTTTTTACTTGTTTAATCATATTGTCATGATATGGAAAAACCCTTAAATATTGTAAGACAAATTTAGGATTAATGTGCATCAAAATTGCGCTTAAATACCACAATTTTAGTGGTTGAAATTAGCAATACATCGTCATCTTGATTTTTTGCTTGTGTTACATAGGTCACAATTGCGCGATCATTTTTGGTTTTAGACGGCTGGATAGATACAATTTCGACATCAACATGTATTTTATCGCCTACACGCGTGGGTTTGGGCCATCTTAAACTTGATTCTGAACCAATTAAGCCATAAGCAACAGGGAAGCATTCTGTCCAAAGACGCATGGTGACGGCAGACGTATGCCATCCACTTGCAGCAAGTCCTTTAAAAATCGGGTGATCTTTGGCTTTTTCAGCATCAGTATGGAAAACTTGCGGATCATACTTATGTGCAAACTCTAAAACCTCATCCAAAGTCATTTCGTACTCACGACTTTTAAAATGATCACCAATATTTAAATCTTCCAAATACAACATTGTTTATACATTCCCTTAATTTCACACAATACTCATAAATGATGATGTTCTACGCATAAAAATTAAATTATCTAAACTTTTTCATTGTAAATCACCATTAAGCAATTTCAATGACTGTTTTGCCAATCATCCATTTTTTTAAGTCGCATTGAAATATCACTCAAAATTTCGAGTGATTTAGACCATAATAACATTGTGTTATGTCCTGAAAGTAATGAAAATACGACCAAAGTGAATTGAACAAGCTTATGGTGCGTTAAAGCAATGTTTTAAGCATCCAAACTTCACAAACATGACTATGACCAGTATTACCTTTAGGTTGTGATAAATGCTCAAAGCCTAAGCTCTCATAGAGTTTAATGGCTTGCCAGAGATCTTGAGTGGTTTCTAAATAACAAGACTGAAAGCCTTGTTGTTGTGCAAATTCAAAACACTTTTCTAAAATTTTCTTAGCAAATCCTAAACCACGAAGTTCAGGCAAAAAATACATCTTTTGAATCTCTAAAACAGTTGCATCACCTTGTAATGGTGAAAGACCTCCGCCACCAACAACTCGCCCATTTGCATCCTCAATGACCCAATATTGAGCATTGGGTTGAGCATATACCTGATATAAATCATCCAGGATCGGGTCGGCTACAGCAAAGCCTGATTCAGGTGCTAAGCCAAATTCTTTAGATACCTCACGAATGACTTGTGCGATCGACGGATTATCTTGTATTTGTATCGTTCTAATTTGGTACATAAGTAAATGAAAATAAAAAAGGTAGAATTTTTATAACAAAAATTCTACCTTTTGTGATCAGTTAAAAATTCAACTGATCAAAACTTTAGCACTTGAATAGTGATAAATATGTAAATTTACAGGTTTTGCTGCAACACTATTTTAATTCACTTGAAGATTTACCCAATTCTCGACGGGCAATAATCAGCTGTTGAATCTGTTGCGTTCCCTCAAAAATATCTAGAATTTTTGAATCACGCGCCCATTTTTCTAACAATTCATCTTCGTTATAACCCACACTGGCAGCCAACTCTACGCATTTTAAAGTGATTTCATTACAAATACGTCCAGCTTTAGCTTTGGCGATAGAGGCCTCACGAGAGTTTGGTTTTTTGTTATCTGCCATCCATGTGGCTTTTATAGTGAGTAAGCGTGCAGCTTCCCATTCTGCTTCCATCCGATAGATTTGTGCAGCCAAATTGGATGTTTGTAAATATGGAGTTGCATAGTCGGGATCTAGTTCATCTTTAAAGATGTCTTTAATACGTTCTAACGATGCTTTGGCACAGCCCACAGCCATGGCAGCAACAAGTGGACGGGTATTATCAAAGGTTTCCATCACGCCCGCAAAACCTTTGGCTACATCAATTTCTGCATTACCAAGTAAATTTGCTCCAGGGACACGGCAGTCAATAAAACTAATTGCCGCTGTATCGGATGCCTTAATGCCAAGTTTATGTTCAAGGCGTTCAACTTTCATTCCAGGTGTACCTTTAGGCACAACAAAAGATTTAATTGCAGCACGGCCCAATTTCTTATCTAAAGTTGCCCAAACCACGACTGAGTCAGCACGTTCCCCAGAGGTGACAAATATTTTTTCACCGTTCAGAATGTAATCATCACCATCTTTGGTTGCGGTTGTGCGAATCGCAGCAGAGTCAGAACCACAACCAGGTTCAGTAATGGCCATTGCAGCCCATGTCCCCTTAAAACGCTCAAGCTGTTCATCATTGGCGACTGCCGCAATCGCAGAATTGCCCAGCCCTTGACGGGGCATGGTCAGCAATAGGCCTGTATCGCCATAACACATTTCGATTACACCCAAGGCAGTCGACATATTGGTGCCATTTTTATTATTACTGTCGATATCGCCACGTTTATTAATTGCAGCGCCAGCATTAAGCCCATCACCACCGTCGTTCATACCATCCAGTAAAGAAGCCAGCATATCGAGTTCTTTAGGATAGGCATGTTCCGCTTTGTCGTATTTACGAGAAATTGGGCGTAAAACATTCAATGCAGTTTCGTGTGCTTGATCTAAAAGCATTTGGAATTTTTTTGGATTTTGTAAATTCATGATTTTTATCCTTTATCTTCTAAGTTAAGCGTGTAAGCCAGAATGTAGAACGGCAGTTGCACGTAAGTCGCGGTACCAACGCTCAGCCGGATGTTCCTTAGTAAAACCATGTCCACCTAAAATTTGCACACCATCTGTACCAATTTTCATAGATTTTTCTGCACAAAGTAGACGGGCTAAATACGCTTCTCTATGGAAGGGTTGTCCTGCTTCTGCAAGACTGGCAGCATTTAAAATCAGCATACGCATTGCATCAATTTCAATCGCCATATCTGCGATCATAAATGCCACACTTTGACGGTGTGAGATAGGTTCACCAAATGCAGTACGTTCATTGGCATATTTGATACTGTAATCTTTAACCGCTTCACAGCTACCAACAGCCATTGCACACCACATTAGATTGCCTAAATCTAAAAATGCAGCGTAATTAAAATCGTCGTCACCTAGACGTTGGGCAGGGGTATTGTCAAACTTCAAAGTTACCGTTTCAGTTGCTTTTAAACCCATTGCCGGTGATTTTTTCACTGTAATACTTGGATCTCGCTTTACAACGAAAACGTCCGCTTGACCCTTAAAGTCAGCACTAACAAGGAATAAATCCGCTGTTGCACCCAATAGCACTAAAGTTTTTTCTCCAGTAATGCTGAATTGTCCATTGTTGGCAGTTGCTTTAGTTTTTAAACGTAATGGATTAAATGCAGGGGTTGCTTCTTGTACTGCAAAAGTGGCTTGAATATCAGTATCATTGGCAAAATTTGCTAAATAAACAGATTGAACTTTTTCAGAACCCCATTGCGTGATTGCATTGATAACACTAAAAGTAGAGAGCAGACCTGCAGCAAGTGAGAAATCACCTTTAGCCAAGCGTTCAGCAATTAAAATATTACTCACAATATTTTTTTCAGATGCGACACCACCTAAAGCTTCAGGCAGTGCATAGTAATTTAGACCTAAATCGGTACTGTGTTGCCAAAGCTCAGCTGGAAACTTTTCCTCGTGATCCGCTTGATGAGCCAATTGATAAAGTACTTCGGAAGCAAATTGATCCATGGCATCCACCGTCATTTGCTGCTCTTCAGTCAAACTCAGATCAAATAGGGACTTTTGCTGATTGGGTAGACGTTGTTTAGTTACATTTGAATCTGATTTAAATGCTTTTTGAGTTGCGCTTAAGGTTTTAAAACCTGCTTTAGAACCTTGATAAAGAGATCTTTCAATAAATTTACGCAACTTAAACTGATCAAGTAAGTCACTACCTGCAATTTTAGTAATTAGATTTAAACCCAAACCTTGAGCTTTATTTACCATATTGGTCATGCCGAAGTCCCTGTATTTTAGTGTCGGTATACAATAATCCTGACATGCATAAAAATAAAAAACTATGTCAAAGCTGACAAAGTGATTGACCTTAGATGAATGGTTGAGTAGATGATATATTTGTTATTAATATTCTGATTTTTATTGTTTATTTTTAAATAAAAAAACCCAACATTTGTTGGGTATTGGTAAAAGTGACATTTTTAAAACTTTTACAATCTCGTTTAGCCTGTATGAAAACTAAAAAGATTAAACAAAAGGTACAATCATTTTACGAACATTGGTCTTTGCTTCAATCACCGTCATAAATGTATAAGCACCAATAAATTTACGACTGATAAACATAAATTCTTTTGGTGGAATACTGAAATAACGTGAAGCCATTGATTTTGAAGCACGTTGCATCACACGGCTATGTAGCTGGCTTTTTTTCCAGTCATAGCGGTTATGTTGATCCATCACCCCAGCAGGTAAATCTGGATTATTTAAAGGTGTACTAAATGCTTCTGTTGCTAATAAAAATACTTTTGCCATATCGGGTTTAATGCTTAAAGGCATTGCATCAAAGAACTCATAGCCCGACATCGCATTGACCATTGCTTCAGCATCGTGGTTATAACCCGCTTTGATTAAATTACAAGCTACGCGAAGTAATTGGTCATCGAACTGACGTATAGCGCCAAAATCTAACAAAATAATTTTATCTTTTATCTCTTCACCATTGCCCAAGCGAACAAGGTAATTGCCAAAGTTCGGGTCGGTTTGCATTTCGCCCCACTCAAACAATTCACGAACTGCGATTTCAAGTGATGCTTCACCTAAAAGATTACGTCGCTCTTGTGGTAAAGACAGCATGACAGGGCTGTTGATGGGTACACCACGTTCAAAGGTCATACAAAGGACTTGATTGGTACAATAGTCATCAATAATTTGTGGCACACCATAACGTGGATCTTCTTTAAGTCGCTGGCCAAAACGACGGGTTGTTGCCGCTTCAACTTTATAATCAACTTCACGATGCATCATTTCACGTACTTCATCAAACCACTGATCGAACTCACGGGTTTGTGGCACCATACGTGTCAATTTAAGCATATTTCGAAATAGGCTCATATCTGAGTCTATGGCATCGGCTACACCTGGATATTGGATTTTAAGAACCAGCTCTAATCCATCTGACTTACGTGTTGCGCGGTGAACCTGAGCCAGCGAAGCTGTACCAATCGGCTCATGATCAATGGTGAGATCGTTGAGTTTTGAACCCAATTGGCTGACCAATTGCTCTTTAATCGCAGGCCATGCAAGGGCAACTGTTTGATTATTGAGGGTGTTTAATGCTTGAGTAATTTCTTCAGGTAAAAAATGCTCGCCATAAAGCGCCATCATTTGACCGATTTTAACAATTGAGCCTTTTAGCTTGCCAATTTCTTGAACAAGGTAATTGGCTTGTTCTTTCATAGCTTGTTTACGTTTTTTTTCTTTTTCTTCTTCACTTGAAAAGATTGAACTCGCACTTGAAGCTGCCCAGCGTGTACCTGCCAATAACGATGCTTTTGCAATTGATAAGCGACGATCCATTGATGAGGTTTTTAACTGTTTGAGCTTTTCGTTCTGATCTGACATGAAGATAAAATCCTTTATAAGAGATTCGAAAAGATAAAAAGATGACTAATTGTAAGGAATATTACATGGAATGACTGTATTTAAACAGTTCAATTCGCTGAATGGGGGAATTAAATTAATTCCATCAAAATAGCCTAAGCAATATTAAAATTTACATTCTAAATTGGATTTTAAGCTCTTTCCGGAGTATTAAACCTTGCTTATTAGAAGCAATGTAATTGATGATCAGATCTTTAACACTTTGATTGGTAAAGCCAAGCGCATAGCCCTTAACAATGATAATGCTGGGCAAGCTAAAGAAAAAATATTTTACATCGTCTAGAGAAGGCGCTTCGTAAACACCTTGTTCAGTGAGTGTTTGTTGAAAAAATTGCTTTTCAATTTTAACATTTGGAGTGGATTCATCATCCCACCATGACTGACGCATCGCCATGAGGTTATTATGTTTGTAGCTCATAAATTGACTAAATTCATAAATATTTAAAAACTTGTTGTATATATAAAGGTGAAGTGATGCAATTTCAAGTTAACTACTCAATCTCAGCAATTTTGCCACAAATAAGTTTATATTTTATAACCATGAAGATTGATTTGTTTTAAAAATATACAACAATAGGCTTGAAAATAAATCTAAAAAACGAGTGACATGGTGAAACAAAGTTGATTGTTTTAAATCAAGTCTTAACAATAATTTATCTGCAATGATTGTATTTAGTTTCAAATCTTTTACACTCTTTTGTATAAGGGATTGTTGCTAATCAGTGCCTTAGTTCTTTTGATTAAAAGTGTTTGAATTAAAATAATGATTTGGGATAGGGGAATTGGATGTATTTAAAGTATTGGGGTATCAGTTTAGTTGTATTATTGCCGATGCACACGCAGGCGATCGGTTATAGCTCAGACTATTTAAGCTGTATGAATTCGGCAGGTTCAAGCTCTGCAACACTTGCCAGCTGTATGAAAACTGAGTTGAGTAAGCAAGATGATCGTTTGAAATCATTATTTAAACAGACGCTGGACCTGTATACAGACAAGCAACAGAAAGCTCAAAAGAAATATCAGAAACAATGGTTTAAACTTCGAGATCAGCAGTGTGATGAGTCGAATAAATCAGTTTCTGATGATTATAAAATGAAGTATTACAATTGTGCCCTCAAACAAACAGTCAATAGAGCCAATATGTTAGAGAAACAAAGCTATCGTTTATAGTGCTTTATTGCGCTATAAAATAATTGCTAAGTAAATTGTCGTAAAGCATTATAAATGTCATGCAAAACAAGGTATCATAAGGCGTTTAAAAATATGACCTTGGAGAAACCTTAAGTGGATCGACCGACTATTAGCCCTGAACATTTACAGGAAGCTGCTGAAAACCTATCAACAATTCGTGATTTTATTCGTTTTGGGGTTACAGCTTTACGTCAATACGATGCACATTTGGGTCAAGGTACAGAAGATTATTTCGCAGAAAGTTCTGCCTTGGTTTTACAAACGCTTTCTTTAGAATGGAAGGCGGATGCTGAAATTTTAGATTCAAAATTATTGCCAAGTGAAAAAGCTGAGTTTTTAAATTTACTCGAACGTCGTGTAAATGAAAGAATTCCAACCTCTTATTTACTTAACCTCTCTTATTTCTTTGGTAAGCCATTCTATGTTGATGAGCGTGTGTTAATTCCTCGTTCACCGATTGCTGAATTGATCGAAAACCGTTTTGCACCTTATTATTTAGATGAAAATGGACAAACACGTGCAGGCGTGAATAATTTACCTGAAAACCCAAATCCAAAAACACCACAGCGTATCTTAGATATGTGTACGGGTTCAGGTTGTATTGCGATCGCGCTGGCATATGCATTCCCTGATTCAGAAGTAGATGCAACTGATATTTCTAAAGAAGCATTAGAAGTGGCTTCTATTAATGCGGAGCATCACAATAAGCAATATCAGGTGGCTTTGCTTGAGTCAGATTTGTTTGCCAAAATTCCAGCTGAAAATCAATATGATTTGATCGTTTCAAATCCACCGTATGTGGATGCCGAAGATATGGCTGATCTTCCAGATGAATTCCATCATGAACCTGAACTTGCTTTAGCAGCAGGCCAAGATGGTTTGGATTTAGTGAGAAAAATGTTGGCTCAAGCTGCTGATTATTTAACTGAAGACGGTTTAATCGTGATTGAAGTGGGTAACTCAGAATGGGCAATGAAACAGAATTTTAATACGATTGATTTTTACTGGTTACAGTTCCAAAAAGGCGGTACAGGTATTTTTGCTTTGACTGCTGAACAATGTCGTACATTCCGTGATTTATTTATTCAATCTATTCAAGCTTAAGGAGTCGTAAGCATGGCAGGTAACAGTATTGGACAACTCTTCCGTGTAACGACTTGTGGTGAATCTCACGGCGTAGGCTTGATGGCAATTGTTGATGGTGTGCCACCGGGTCTTGAATTATCTGCTGAAGATTTACAAATTGATTTAGATCGTCGTAAACCGGGCACTTCTAAGTTTGCCACTCAGCGTAAAGAGCCAGATGAGGTTGAGATCATTTCTGGAGTTTTTGAAGGTAAAACGACAGGAACTTCAATTGGTTTATTGATCCGTAATACAGATCAAAAATCTAAAGATTATGGCAATATTGCGCAAACTTTCCGCCCAGGCCATGCGGATTATACCTATACGCAAAAGTATGGTTTCCGTGATTATCGTGGTGGTGGTCGTTCAAGTGCACGTGAAACGGCGATGCGTGTGGCAGCGGGTGCGATTGCAAAGAAATTTCTTTTTGAGAAATTTGCGATTGTGATTCGTGGACATGTGACACAAATTGGTACAGAAAAAGCACAAGCTTTAGATTGGAATGAAGTTCCGAATAATCCGTTTTTCTGTGGTGATGTCAATGCAGTTCCACGTTTTGAAGCGCTGGTGACATCATTACGTGAACAGGGGACCAGTTGTGGTGCAAAGCTTGAGATCCTTGCCGAAAAAGTACCTGTAGGTTGGGGTGAACCCGTATTTGATCGTTTAGATGCTGATATTGCCCATGCCATGATGTCAATCAATGCGGTGAAAGGTGTTGAAATTGGTGATGGTTTTGCAGTTGCAGAACAATTTGGTCATGAAACGCGCGATGAACTTAGCACAGATGGGTTTTTAGCCAATCATGCTGGTGGTATTCTCGGTGGTATTTCTTCAGGCCAAACCATCCGTGTAGCGATTGCGTTAAAACCAACCGCAAGTATTACTACACCAGGGAAAACCATTAATCTTGATCGTGAAGATACAGATGTACTCACCAAAGGTCGTCACGATCCTTGTGTGGGCGTGCGTGCGACACCTATTGCTGAAGCCATGCTTGCCATTGTATTGATGGATCATTTTATGCGTCACCGTGCACAAAATGCGGATGTGGTTGCACCATTTGCCCCAATTGAACCTAAATAGCAAATATATTTGAGATAAGAGAGGGTATTTTAGTTTTGAAATACCTTTAATTATTAGAGTAAATTTCAAATGATTTGTTTTTTACTTAATAGTTGTTGCTCAACAAATTTAGCTGAATGATCTTGGATTCATTATTTTAAGTTAAAGATTTTGAGTTAAAAAAACCAGACATTTTGTCTGGTTTTTTTATATCTATGTTGCTCAGTCTTATTGAGTAACAATTTGACCTGTATAACCCTTTAAGAAAGTCAGGTACGCAGAAGACTGTTGACCATCTGCCTTTAAGATTGAACGTTCAACATCACCCTGGTTGGTTACCAATTTAAGTGAGATTTCTTTACCATTACGGAATGAGTTAAGAAAACTGACTGGAACATTAATCGAGTTTGATGAAACTGTACCCGCGTATTGTGTCGTGTTAATGGTTGAATATGTATATGGCTGACCATCCACTAAGAAGACAAATTGGGTAATATCATATTTTGTTGGATTGTTAATTTCTGCTGTGATTTTAAAGCCATCACGGACTTCATCTTTCCAACGCATAGAAAGTTCAGGGCAAACTTCATTTGCTTCACAGACTAAAGGGCCTTTTGTAACAACTCTTTCTGGATAAGAGCCAGCACAACCCGCCAAAGTTAAACATGCTAAAGAAGAAATTACCGCAAATTGAAGTTTCATACCGCTTCCTAATAAGTTCATTTGTGTTATTGATATGTTGATAATCTATGTAAAATTTACCGCTTTTTAGTTAAAAAGTGAATTAAATATTTCAGTAATTTGTATTTCAGTTAAGGCATAGCATAAATCTTAAACAAAATTTAAGATTTTTAATATTTCCTTTGCTACATTTTCAGTTAATTGATTTAAACGAGTCAACGGCTCACCTTCAATAAAATATTTAAAATTCGACAATGTGTTTTGATAATGGATTGAGATAAAAAAAGTACCTTCTGGTTTTTCAATACTAGCACTACCACCAGGTTTAAGTAAGCCGGTACAACTGACAACGATATCTGCAGCGCTAAAGAGCTTTTTCCCTTGAATTGCCATCGCTTTAGTGACTTCAACTGATTCAGCGCTATATTTTTCGATGAGGGATGGATCTATCTGTAAAATTGAAATTTTAATAGAAGGGTCGTAACTGACTAAGCCACCTAATAAAATATCTGCACCACTATTTTTATAGATCGAAAATTGGCTGGATAAATAACCAGAACTTGCACTTTCAATAAATGCGACTGTTAAATTCTTTCTTTCAAGCAGATCACAACATTGTTTTAAAAGCATTAGTATGACTCTAAATTAATTATTTATATTCAATAATTTAACTATAAGTGAATTGAGAAAATTTGCAAGAAAACCAAATAAAAAATAAGCATATCGAGTCGTGAATTTAATTATTTTTTTTAATATTTTTAAATATAAATCATGATGTTAGCTCTACATGGTTTATCAGAGACAAAATTAATCAAAAGAACGCTGAGTTGAAATAAGCTTGTCATATTTATTTGCCATAATGACGGCACAAACAACAAAAACCAAGAATAAGCATCAAATAACAACCACAGAAAGTTAAAAGAATAATCAGCGTAAAGTCTGTAAATATGCAGTCAACCCACTTCTCAACAGGTGGGTTTTCCTTTTTTAGGCCAATTGTAGAATTACTATGCAATATGATGAATTTTTATATTTCAAATGCGTCAAAAAGTGATATAAATAAAAATAAAGTGCATATGAAAATGGAGTGCGAATGATGAAAACGACTGTTAAGTATGTTGTCTTAAAAAGTAGAGAATATCAGCTTGGCACAGCCTTATTTGAAGAAAGTATTGAAGCCGAAGGAAATTATTTTGATCAAATACCTGAGATCATTCACTATCAAAATCATAATTTTAAAGTAAAGTCCAAAGAACTTAGCCGTAAGCAAATTTTTGATGATTTTGAAGAATCTCAAACCATTTTAGTCAAAGTTATCGCGGTTTAATAGTTTCCCAAGTTATCTCTGATATGGACATTGCATAAATAAAACCCAGCTAAACTGGGTTTTATTTATTTGGTTTTTAGGAGCGGTTGGCAATTCTTCTACGACGCAAGCCATTTATGGAATGTCAATAGACCCTAATCAATCACTGTTTGACAATCAATACAGGGAGTTTGGTTTGACCCAGTACATCTTGCGCAAAGCTGCCTAAGAAAAACTTTTGGAAGCCTTTACGCCCATGTGATCCCATGATAATTAAATCTGTATGTAATGATTCAGCAGTTTTAATGATGGTTTCAGCTGCAACCGAGTCTCTCACGACTTGTGTATCAATTTGAACACCTTGCTGTTCAGCCAATTGTTTGGCTTTGCTCAAACCTTCTTCCGCATTTTTAATTGCTTCTTGAATGTAATCTTTTAACATATCTGGCGAATAGTAAAAATCAGCAGCAGCAAAAGGGTCTTCAGCAACGACACTGATCGCAGTGACTTTGCTTCCAAAGGCTTTTGCAATCGCAGCAGCATGTTTTAATGCAGAAAAAGAAATGTCAGAACCGTCAACTGGGACAAGAATATTTTGATAAGTCATAATCACACCTTTTTAATTAACATTTCAAATAAAAATTAAGCTTCTTCTTGGGTAGATTTAATAATCAACACAGGCAGTGGAGAAATAGACAACACTTCTTGTGCAACACTCCCTAAGAAGAATTTCTTCAGACCAGTACGTCCATGGGAACCCATCACAATAAGGTCCACATTGAGTTCATCTGCAACATCTAAAATTCCAGTAGCAGGAGGAACTTCACGCACCACTTTGGTATCTACTGTCGTTACACCATGGTGAACTAAAGTTTCTTGAATATCTTTTAAACGTGCTAAAGCATTTTTTTCAGCTTCAAATAAATATTGAGTTACAGCAGGCGCTATTTTATAAAAATCGACGCCTTTAAAAGGATCAACTGCGATCACACTCATCACAGTAATTTTACAGTTAAAAGCAAGTGCAATTTTCTCTGCATGTTCAAGTGCAGCATAAGAAATAGGAGAGTCATCTACAGCAAGCAGTATGTGTTGATAAGCCATTATAAGTTTCTCCCTTTTTTGTCTGATTATTTATTCATTGATAACACATTGCGCTGTTAGTCGCAAATTGTCGATGAGAATTTTAGTTGATCAAAAGTGTGTTATTTCAAGCTTTTGTGAAATACACATAATTTTATTATGGTTTTATTTTGTAACGTTTAATTGTCCTGATTTTTTATTGAAATCTCGCTCATGTAAATTTGATCTCAGGTTTTAGGCTAGCGTTCTAAATATGATGCATTTTGAATTCTTACGATTCTAAAAACTGGCATGATAAATGCTTTAATTTAATGCAAACCGATATTTATGAATAAAATTTTGGCATCAATTTGGAACATTTTAAATCAAGTGCCATAGATAAGTGGATCAGTATGAAAATTTATACGCAACGTCTAGACCATATAGAGTCAAACATTGAGGCTGAAAGTATTGAATTGACTTTTGATACTCGGCAAAAGAGCCGTTTTCGTGCAACTTTAAATAATGGGCGCGATATTGGTGCGGATTTACCACGTACAGGCATTTTGCGTAGTGGTTCTTATATTGCAACTGAACAAGGTGAAGTGTTACGTGTAGATGCCAAAGCTGAAAAATTAATGCAAGTTTCGGCACTGCATAGTTTTGACTTACTTAAAGCTGCATATCATCTGGGAAATCGCCATGTCCCATTAATGCTTACTCCAACAGCACTTTATTTTGAACCTGATCATGTCCTTGCAGAAATGATTCAAGGTTTAGGGCTGACAGTAGATGAAGTTGAACATCCATTTGAACCTGAAAGTGGGGCATATGCACAACATCAGCATGATCATCGTTTAAGCCCGATTAAGGCTTTACATCATGTCCATCACTAACGCATCTCAACTATTAAGTCTATTGACCCTGTCATCGACAGCCTTACCCATCGGTGCATATTGCTATTCGCAAGGGGTAGAAAGTGCGATTGATCAGGGTTTGATTCATGATGAAGCAAGCAGTATTGCTTATTTTGAAGAAGTGCTGGAAATGTTGCTGGTTAGGTTTGAACTCCCCGTTTTAAAACGTCTGATGCAACATTATTTAGACGAAGCTGAATTTTTAAATTGGGCTAACTTTTATAAAGCGAGCCGTGAGTCGAAAGAATTACGGGCTGAATCTCAGCAGTTGGCATTTTCTATGAATGCTTGGATTCGTGATGTTTTAAAACAGCAACCTGAGATTAAAAAGCAGTTTGGTTTTGTACCAGTTTACGCACATTTATGTGGGACATTAAAACTTAATCTGGTGGATGTACTGACGGCATATAGCTTTACTGTTTTAGAGAACCAAGTGCTAGGTGCGGTTAAAACTGTCCCTTTAGGGCAAATGAGCGGTCAAAGAATTTTGTGGCACTTACATGGCTTAATTCCTCAAGCCGTAGTGCGTGCCTTGGCCTTAGAAGATGATGAGTTAAGTAGTGCTTTGCCCAATTATGCGATGTTAAGTATGTCGCATGAAACTTTATATTCACGATTATTCAGATCATAAATGACACGTTTCATTCGCTATTTTTTATTGAGAATGAAGCATAGAAAAGGAAAAAATGATGACAGAACGTAGCCCTTTACGTGTTGGAATAGGTGGTCCTGTTGGTTCAGGTAAAACAGCATTAACCTTGAATTTATGCCTTGCTTTACGCAACAAATATAATATGGCGGTTGTGACCAACGATATCTATACCAAAGAAGATTCTAATTTTTTAACTCGTCATGAAGCGATGTCACCAGAACGTATTGTTGGTGTTGAGACAGGTGGTTGTCCACATACTGCAATTCGTGAAGATGCTTCAATTAACTTGGCTGCAATTGATGATCTTTGTGAAAAATTTGATGGTTTAGAGCTGATTATTATCGAAAGTGGTGGAGATAATCTAGCCGCTACCTTTAGTCCCGAATTATCTGATTTAACCCTTTATGTGATTGATGTTGCGGGTGGTGAAAAGATCCCACGTAAAGGTGGTCCCGGCATTACCAAGTCGGATTTATTGATTATAAACAAAACAGATTTAGCCCCAATGGTCGGTGCAAATCTCGATGTAATGGATCAAGATGCAAAACGCATGCGTGGTGACAAACCTTTTCTATTTTCAAATATGAAAACTCAAGATGGTTTAAAGCAAATTATTGAGTTTATTGAAAAACAAGGTTTATTTAAAGCTTAGCTAGCGTAGAGATTAAAGCTTATTCGCGATATTAAAAATAATTGTAATTATTTGAATTGAAAAATAATCAAAGGAGAATTTGAATGCGTTTTTTAAAACACAGTCTGATGGCATGTGCTGCATATTTACCTGTATTGGCTTTAGCTCATCCTGGACATGATCACCATAGCGGTTTTTGGGCAGGCTTTATTCATCCATTTACAGGTTTAGATCATTTGATGATGGCAATCGCATTTGGTGTATTGATGTGGACGGCAAATCAACGCTGGAAGCTTTTCGGCTTGATTGGATTAGCTGTAGCGATGGTGATTGGCTTTATGATCGGTAGCCAAGGATTTATTCCAGCAGCAGTTGCTGAGTACGGCATTATTGCGTCATTGGTTTTATTGGCTATAGCACTTTGGACAAAATCAAATCAAGTTTTACCTATTACAGCAGTTCTATTGGCAAGTTTTCACGGTGTTGCACATGGCGCTGAATTAGGCCAATCAGGTCATGCCAGCTTACTGATTTTAGGTATGGTGACAGCAATGACATTGATCTATGCGGGTGGATTAGGCATTGGTGCTTTTATCAAAAAGTACGTTCCATATGGCAAGAAAATTATTGGTACTTTGGCTGCAATCGTTGCGGTTATTGGTTTGGCTTAATGTTTAAGCGCTTAATTGCGAATATCAATTTATAAAGGTGGCCATGATAAGTTTAGTGGAATATCTTCCTGATCAGCGCCTTTGGTATGCCAAACTCGAATTGGGTTTTCAGGCTCAAACTGAGCGAACGATATTGGCGCATCGTAGACATTTTGGACCTGTACGTGTGCAAAAGATGCTGTGGCCAGAAAAAACTGGAATTTGTCATGCGATTATTGTCCATCCGCCTGCGGGTATTGCAGGTGGCGATCATTTAACATTTGAGATCAGTGTAGATGATGCTGCCCATGCCTTAGTCACAACCCCAGGTGCTGGTAAATGGTATCGAACCAATGGCAAACAAGCTTATCAACATATCCATATCTCAGTTAAACACAATGCTGTATTTGAATGGCTTCCTCAAGAAACCATGTTATTTGATGGTGCCAATGCTCACTCAGAAACCTTGATTCAGCTTGATCAGACAGCAAGCTTTATAGGTTGGGATATGTTGGTAATTGGTCGTCAAGCTCGAGATGAAAAATTTCAATCTGGTGCTTATCACAGTCATTTTAAATTATGGCGAAATCAGCAGTTACTGGTGGCAGACACACTGAGTTTTAAAGGCAATGATCGTTGGCTAAGTTCTTGTCTAGGCATGAATAATCATGCCGTTATGGGGAGTTTATGGGCAGTTCCTCCCGAAAAATTTCGAGCAAACATTTATTTAGAGGCACATATCGATTTAATTCGTGAGTTGATGATGCGAATGGATATGCCTGTAAGGTTAACCTTATTGGGGGATGTCATCAGTGCACGTTTTTTAGGCGATGATGTTCGACATTGTCATGATGCTTTTGCAGCAATTCGCGCCAGATTAAGGCGATATTGGTTTGATTTGGATGAAGCATTTCCACGCATTTGGCGAACTTGATTCATTTAAAGATCACCTTTTAGAAATAAAATCTGCGTGTTTAATTTAAAACTGAGCACATATTTTGCATAAAAAAATGTGAGAACTTTAGGAAATACATATGGAACTCAATCCTACTGAAAAAGACAAACTGCTGATTTTTACAGCGGGTTTGGTTGCAGAACGTCGCAAAGCACGTGGATTAAAACTCAATTATCCTGAATCTATTGCATTTATTTCCGCAGCACTGCTTGAAGGTGCGCGAGATGGAATGACTGTCAGTGAGTTGATGCATTTTGGCACTACCTTACTCAGTCGTGATGATGTGATGGAGGGTGTGCCTGAGATGATTGCCGAAGTGCAAGTAGAGGCTACTTTTCCAGATGGCTCGAAGCTCGTCACAGTCCATCAACCGATTGTATAGAACACTTCTTCAAAATTAGGATAAGCATATGATCCCTGGTGAAATTATTACACCTGATTGTGATATTGAAATGAATGTCGGTCGTGACGTACTGAAAATTTCAGTGTCAAATATAGGTGATCGACCGATTCAAGTGGGTTCACATTTTCATTTTTATGAAGCCAACGATGCTTTGCAATTTGATCGTGAACGTGCCAAAGGTTTTCGTTTAAATATTGCGGCTGGTACAGCGGTTCGGTTTGAACCGGGGCAGCGACGTGATGTAGAAATCGTTGCACTGGTCGGAAAACGTGAAGTCTATGGTTTCGCAGGGCGTGTGATGGGTAAGTTGGACTAAAAGGATAATCAAAATGAAAATGTCACGTCGAGCTTATGCTGAAATGTTTGGTCCTACCGTTGGGGATCGAGTACGTTTAGCAGATACCGAACTTTTTATAGAAGTTGAACAAGACCTCACGACCTATGGTGAAGAAGTTAAATTTGGTGGTGGCAAAGTTATTCGCGATGGGATGGGACAATCTCAATTACTTGCAGCAGATGTTGCAGATACGGTGATTACCAACGCATTGATTGTCGATTGGTGGGGAATTATTAAAGCCGATGTGGGATTAAAAAATGGGCGAATTTGGAAAATAGGTAAAGCCGGCAATCCAGATATTCAACCCGATATTACCATTCCACTGGGTGCGGCAACTGAGGTGATTGCAGGTGAAGGGCAAATACTTACAGCAGGTGGAATAGATACCCATATTCACTGGATTTGCCCCCAACAAGTTGAAACAGCGTTAATGTCGGGGACAACGACCATGATTGGTGGTGGTACTGGTCCTGCTGCAGGAACATCGGCAACAACAGTAACACCGGGGCCATGGCATATTTCAACCATGCTGCAAGCCATTGATGATTTACCTATGAATATTGGCTTATTGGGCAAAGGTAATTTGAGTCAACCTGAACCGATTGCGGAGCAGATTAAAGCGGGTGTGGTGGGGCTGAAATTGCATGAAGATTGGGGTTCTACCCCTGCTGCAATTGATAATTGTCTAACTGTGGCAGATGAATATGATGTACAAGTTGCGATTCATACTGATACTTTAAATGAAAGTGGTTTCCTTGAAGAAACACTGGGGGCATTTAAAAATCGTACTATTCACACTTATCATACTGAGGGTGCGGGTGGTGGTCATGCACCTGATATTTTAAAAGCCATTGGTCAGGCAAATGTTTTACCATCTTCAACCAATCCAACCCGCCCATATACCATCAATACCATTGATGAACACTTAGACATGCTCATGGTCTGCCACCATTTAGATCCAGCGATAGCTGAAGATGTCGCATTTGCTGAGAGTCGTATTCGTCGTGAAACGATTGCCGCAGAAGATATTTTGCAAGATCTTGGCGCAATTTCAATGATGTCTTCTGACTCTCAAGCCATGGGGCGTGTGGGGGAGGTGATTTTACGCACTTGGCAAACGGCGCATAAAATGAAGGTGCAACGTGGACCATTGGAAGGCGATAATCAGTATCATGATAATAATCGGGTGAAGCGTTATATTGCAAAATATACAATAAATCCCGCCATTACTCATGGTTTAAGCCATGAAATTGGTTCTATAGAAGAAGGGAAACTTGCTGATTTGGTGTTGTGGAAACCTGCGTTTTTTGGAGTAAAACCATCGATGATCATTAAAGGTGGTATGATTGCGGCAGCGCCAATGGGGGATATTAATGCCTCAATTCCAACACCTCAGCCGGTACATTACCGTCCAATGTTTGGGGCATATCCAAGAGGCGTACATAATACCTGTATTACTTTCTTGTCACAGGCCGCAATTGAACTTGGTGTTGCTGAAAAATTACAATTAAAGAAGTTAATTTCACCTTGTAAAAATACCAGAAACATCACTAAACAAGACATGAAGCATAATAGCTACTGTCCAGTGATGGATGTGCATCCTGAAACCTATGAAGTTCGTGCAGATGGTGTACATCTAACTTGTGAAGCTGCTGAAGTATTACCAATGGCACAGCGTTATTTCTTGTTTTAATTCTAAGTATATCAACAACAAGAAGATAAAACTCCTTTCTTATGATAAGAGCGGAGTTTTTCTATTTAAAATCAATAGATCTATACCCAATGCAACCAAAGACAACTTTATTAATTTAAAAAGCTATGTTTAATATTGGGTGGTATAGGTACAGCGATACAACCCTTTTCTTTTTTTGAGTTTTATTGATGACGCAATTTTGGTCTAAATTTTTTTCCAAGTTATTTTCTACGTTGTTTTCAAAACTATTGAATAAACATCATCAAGCTTATTCTGGTTCAGACATTGCAGTGGCCGTGGATACAGATGCTGAGATTGGCTTTGCACAAGATCAAATTACTCAGGTCAGCCCTCAAGGTGTGGATTTGATTTGTGGTTTTGAAGGATTAGAGCTTAAAGCCTATGATGATGGTGTCGGGGTTTGTACTATCGGTTATGGAACAACGATTTACCCGCATGGAAAAGCTGTTCAGTATGGTGATACTTGTACCATTGAACAAGCAAAAAACTATATGCAATATGACCTTAGGCGTTTTGAACAAGCAGTAAATGCTGCTGTAAATGTGCCGTTAAATCAAAATCAGTTTGATGCGTTGGTTTCATTGAGCTATAACATTGGTATCGGTGCTTTTAAAAACTCAACTTTATTAAAATTATTGAATGCCTCTGATTATCACGCTGCCAGTCATCAATTTGATGTTTGGATCAAAGCAGGTGGCAAAACAGTACAAGGTTTAGTAAACCGAAGAGCAGTAGAGAAAACTTTGTTTCTAAAGCGCTAATATATGAGTTAGTTTCTCAACTGTTATTCTGCAAACGTTTGTTAAATTCCAGATGATTGATTTTGAATTATCATTGTTTTTTAAATGTTGTCTAAAAATTAAAATAGTAAAGGTGAATATGAGTATTTATTTAATCCGTCATGCACAAAGTTTGGGTAATGTAAACGGTAAAACTGAGTCACATGCAAGTATTCCTTTAACCGAATTTGGACATGAACAGGCGCAAAAACTTGTTGATGTTTTACCTCCAGCAAAGCAAATTTTTATCTCGCCATTCCTCCGTACACGTCTAACAGCTGAACCAATTTTATTACGAGATCAGATTACACCTCAAGTTTTGGATATTCAGGAGTTTTCTTACTTATCCGATACGCGATGTAAAAATACCACTTTAGAGGAACGAAAACCTTGGGTAGATGATTATTGGAATCAAGCAGATGTGAACCTAGTGACAAGTGAAGGCGCTGAATCTTTTGCCAATTTTTATCAACGCGTTACGGACTTTATTTCACACTTGGATTCATTAAAAGTACACTATCAACATGATCATTTACTGGTATATAGTCATGGTCAGTTTTTACAGTTATTGAAAATGCTGGTTGAGCAAAAGCGAGAATTATCATCACAATTAATGCGTGATTTTCGTTATGCATTGTTAAATCATCAATTAGACAATACAGAGTTTTTTATTTTTAAATAAAATGAGATTAACAGCATGAATTTTATAATAAGAAAAATTGCTCTATTGACGGTTTTTATGTTTATACCTGTATCTACATATGCAGATATTGTGGCTTTAAAGTCAGATTTAACTCAATTTGCGCAACCTCTTGAAACACAATGTAAGGGGCTTGAAAGCTATATGCCTCTTAACATGTTGCATAAATTTTTAAATCGTTCAAATTCTGAAAAAATAGATGTGTATTCGATGGATGTTATTTTTGTTTCAGATTTTTTGGGTTATTTAGAAGATAAAAATTGTGCTTTAGCGGCTTCTGATTTCACCATATCGGGCGTTAAAATTTTAAATCAATATCGTGAGTTATGGGAGAAAGATTTACCAAAAGAGAGAAAAATCCTGAGATATGAAACTTACCTTGCAGCAGGTGATGCAAGTTTGGTGAAATATAAATGGACGCATAAGATTCAATATCTAGATGATGCGCATCAATTTTATACACAGTACTTAGTGACCAATGCAATCAGTCAACAACAAAAACAACAATGTGGGAAAAAATGTGCTGAATACTTAGCTGATGTAAGTAAGGTGCAATACTTTAATCTGTATGATTACGCGTCTATATCCTATGAATATCAAAAACTTTTTCGTGATATCTATGAACAATATTCACAACAAGATGCAAATTTTTCAGACAATCTCGAAAGTCTGAATCTGGTTTTTGAACGTACTGATCAATTTGAAGTGAGTGCAATTAAAACCACAGGATTAAGCTCAGTAAATAAAGAGGTGACTTCTTTAAATAATTTTGATCGCATTTTTAGTTCTGGTGATAAAAAACTTATAGAACTTTATACAAAACGTTTAGATCAATATCTACAAAATAGAATCCAGCATAAATTATTAGATGCAGAGATGACGGATAAAATTTATCAATTCTTGTTAAAAGAGTCGAATGAAAATAATACGATGATTGTACGTACTCAGCAGGAAAGTGCTCTTCAACCTAATCAAAGTTTTCAAATTGGAAAACACCACTATATTTTCAATGGAAAACGTCATCACATGCAGTTAACTTTCCAACCCGTTGACTAAAGCATGAGTGAGATTGGCATAAAAACTGCTTGATCATTCACACTAAAAAATGGTGATTGAAAAGTTTAAAGGCGGTTTGAGTGAGTAAAACTTATTTACGTGGGCAAGACTTAATAGACCAAATCCAAAATACTCCCTATTCACGAGATCTCATTGGCTATCACGGTGAAGTACCTAAAGTAGCATGGCCAAATCAAGCCCAAATAGCGGTACAGTTTGTTCTTAACTATGAAGAAGGTGCTGAAAACCATATCGAACATGATGACGCCGGTTCTGAGCAGTTTTTATCTGATATTGTGGGAGCAGCAAGTTTTCCCGACAAACATATGTCGATGGATTCGATGTATGAATATGGTGCTCGTGCAGGATTCTGGCGTATTCATCAAGAGTTTAAAAAGCGTAACTTACCCATGACCATATTTGGAGTGGGCATGGCGCTGGCACGTAATCCATATATTGTCGAAGCCATTCAACAAGCCCATTACGATGTGGTTTCACATGGACAGCGTTGGTTAAATTACCAAAATATAGATATTGAAACGGAACGTCAGCATATTGATCAAGCGATCAGCATTCTAGAAACCTTATTTGGCACTACACCAATGGGTTGGTATACAGGGCGAGATAGCCCAAATACGCGTAAATTATTGGCTGAATTTCCACAGATCAAATATGACTGCGATTACTATGGTGATGATTTGCCATTTTGGACAAGCTTAACCAATTTACAAGGCCAAAGTCGCCCGCACCTGATCATTCCATATACATTAGAAAGTAATGATATGAAATTCTGTGCGCCTGCTGGTTTTAATAGTGGCGAGCAATTTTACCAATATTTAAAAGATGCCTTTGATGTGCTTTATGCAGAAGGTGAAACTGAGCCGAAAATGCTATCGATTGGAATGCATTGTCGTATTCTGGGACGTCCCGGTCGTTTTAAAGCATTACAGCGTTTTTTAGATTATATACAGGCACATGAAAAAGTCTGGATCTGTCGTCGCGGTGATATCGCTGAACATTGGTTTAAACACCATCCAGCCGCATAATTGTCGCTATGAGGATGTGGCTTTTAAGGTAAGCACTTTATTTTTAATTGAATGCAGTAAAGCGCGCAGCAAAGTTTATATAAAAGTGTTTTAAAATTTTAGCGAACTCAAGCATAGGTATTATTCGTGAAAATAGAAGAATTTAATCAAGCATCATCAGAAGAGCTTACAACCTTGCTTAAGCATTGTGTGCACATTCAACGTTGGTCAGATGAAATTTTGTCACAACGTCCATTTGTCAACACTCAAGCGTTAATGGATTTTGCAAAAGCACAAGCCTCAACTTGGACATGGTTAGAAATTGCAAATGCATTAGCGACACACCCACGGATCGGTGAAAAAAAGGCTCAGACAGTGCTGAGTGAAAAAGAGCAAGCATTTTCTCATCAAGAGCAATCAGCAATAAAACAGAGCACTGAAACACAACATGCTTTATTGCAAGGCAATATTGCTTATGAAAAGAAATTTGGTCATATTTTTTTAATTCGTGCTATGGGCTTAGATCAGACTGAAATTCTACAAGCACTGAAATATCGTTTATTAAATGATCCTGAAACAGAACAGCGTATTGTTAAACAACAACTTGGTGAAATTGCAATGTTAAGACTCAATCAAGAACTGAGTGAAAATGAAAGCTTAAATGATTGATTGCATTAAAATAATGTTTAGAAAGGAAATAACATGATCAGTACCCATATCTTAGACACGCATCTTGGCAAGCCTGCCGTAAATGTTCTGATAAAATTATTGGATAGCCAAGACAATATTGTTGCAGAATCAAGGACCAATGAAGATGGACGGGTAGCAGATTTTAATTTAAGTGGAATTAAAACAGGGGATTATAGTTTGGTTTTTTATACTGCTGAATATTTTGACCGTTTAGCCTTAGCAACGTTTTTCCCAAAAGTTGTGATTCATTTTTCAGTTCTTGATATTGCACAACATTATCATATTCCTTTATTAATCAGCCCTTTTGCTTATTCCACATATCGTGGTAGCTAGCTTTTATAGAATTAGATTATTTTATGATTTTAAAGCCCATTGATTTGGGCTTTTTTTATGAAATTTTGACCAAGTGTAAAAAATTGGCTTTGTTTTTGCTTATTCACGCAGGTGTTTACCGCTATTTCTGATGGGGAATTTATACAATGAAATTAACACAATTTGCTGCGCTTTCAACTTTCGTTTGCACCGCTTTTAGCACCCATGCTGCGCCTATTTGGCAAGACTTTAGCATTACTGGATTATATGGAAAAAATTATGAATTAATTGCTCGGGAAGATGATCAATCGACCATTACTTTTGAATATGCAGCCAAATTAAAATATGGGGACTTCTTTGCATTTGCGGATCGTACCAATAATGATGTTTCAGGCAATGAGACCTATTTTGAAGTTTCACCACGATTGAGCTTAGGCGCGATTTCAGGGCATAAGTTGGAAGCAGGGCCAATCAAAGACGTTCTCATTGCCACAACATGGGAAGGCGGTGAAGGGTTTAACAATTATCTGTATGGGATCGGGGTAGATTTGGCGATTCCATATTTCCAATATGCACAATTAAACTTTTATAAAGCAGACAATTACAAGAATACAAATGATGATTATCAGCTGACTTTTGTTTTTGGTGTGCCTTTTAAAATTGCATCAGAAGATTTTCTTGTTGATGGTTTTCTTGATTGGTCAACCGCTGAAGATGATCATGCCAGTGAGTTAAACTGGACTACCCAATGGAAATGGAATGCGGGTAAACATATTTCACCAGATACGAAATTGTATTTAGGTGTTGAATATTCCGTTTGGAATAATAAATATGGAATTTCTGGTAAAGATGAAAATAATGTCAGTGCCTTAATTAAATATCATTTTTAAATGAGCTTTATCTGATCATGTTTTTAAATGCATGAATAGGATTGAGATAAGCTTAAGATCATTTTTCCAAACCAGCGCAACACTGAATAATGCTGCACTGGTTTTTTAACAACATAGGGTAAAATCTTATCTCAGTACTTCTCAGCACTTTTAGTGTGAATGTTTTGATCCATGCATTTTTTATTTGCTGTTATGAAATGGTGATTATAAGGTCAGGACAATATTTTCATTAAATTGAAAAACATCACAATTGTGACCCTCACCAATCCGATCGATTACAGCAAAGTCGCTGGGTGCTTCAAGCGTTAATAACGGATGATGCCAAGTGCCTGCACGATAGTTTACAGCCTGTTGGCCATTGCTTATAAAGGCATAAATATGATCAAGATCAGGTTGATCTTGATCTAAAGCCGCTGCAACAACAACCAAGAAGGATTGACCTTGCATCGGGATAAATGCCTGTGAACCAATTGGATGGCGTTCAAGCATTTGAATTTCGCAAGGCACTTGGGTTTTTTGAATATTACGAAAAATACTCAACCCGACTTCAGCATTAGCCGCTTGAGCCAAAGATAAAGCATGATAGCGTTCCGTATGCGTGCCATTGATATGGAAAAAGTCATTGCCAGCACAGGCAATGACCTCACCAAATGCTGCAAAAGCTTCAGCAGTTAATGGCTGAATTTGGATATATTTCATAAAATCACTCTGCAATTTTACCCCATAATCGGATACGGCTAATGCCACCGTCTGGAATCATATTGACACGAATATGTGAAATTTTTTCATGTTTTAAAATGTCTGCTACATAATCATGAATATGATCCATTTGCATATCCTGAGCATTGAGTAGAAATGGCCAAAACATACTTTGCGGAATCAATTGTGGATCAGTCGCATTTTCAATATAAATCGCCTGAATCGATACTTGAGCGGGGAAATTGCCTTTGAAATGTGCGGTATCAATTTCAATTTTTTCAATTACACCACTTTGACCTAGGGCCAAAATACACCAGTCAAATCCAGGTGCACGGCGGCGTTTGGTTTCCCAACCATCACCCATATTGATCCCACGATTCGGATTGATCAAATTACGAGGATGGCCAAAGTGTGCATCACTATAGGCAATCACCCGTCCACCATTTTCAAGTGCCAGTAAATCTAATGTACGTTGGCGATCTTGGATCTGTATTTGCACTTCACCATAGACGCGAAAACGTGCAATACCACCATCAGGAAAAATATTTAAGCGTACATGGGTAAAGACTGCTGAGTTTTTAATGTCAAAAATATGATGTTGGCTGGGGCCAAGAACAGAATTATCTAGAATGGGCTGCCATAGTGCATTGCTTAAGTCCCCATTTGGTGCATAACAGGCTTCAATTGAAGCGGAAGCAGGGTAATTCCCAGTAAAAAAAGTGGTATCAATATCAAATGCTGTAATTTTTCCAGCAACACCTAATTTAACAATTGCCCAGTCATAGCCCGCATGGCGTTTACGGCGGGTTTCCCATCCATCCATCCATTTGCCGTGATCATCAAATTTATCTTCTACAAAAATGGGTGGATTAAATTGCAACATTCGTTGTGCTTCTGCAAAAAAATCATCTGAACATTCAAGTACTTTTGTACCAATTCGGGGATCTGCCAAATTGCTGTATTGTTGCAAATGTGCAGGAAGCTCAAAACTTGGTGCAAGTAAAGTTGCCATATTTATTTACCATTCATATTACGATTTATATCATTTTATTGATTGATATCAGTGTTTAAAGTTCAATAAGCACTCATAAAAACAATATCTTAGCGTCGTCATCATGCATAGCCTATGCCAACTTTGCTTAAGGAATGTTGTGATTTTTAAATAAATGGCACGTTTTTAGCATTTTAGTCATAAGTGTTAAAGAAACAGACAGAGGAGAAATAGATGGAGATTACTATTATCGGTGCCGGTATGGGGGGATTAACCGCAGGTATTGCACTAAAAAAATTCGGACATTCGGTCACCATCTATGAACAAACTGAACAAATTCTAGCTGTAGGTGCTGCTATTTCTTTATGGTCAAATGGTGTTAAGTGTTTAAATTATTTAGGCTTAACGGATCAAGTTGCCAAACTTGGTGGTCAAATGGATCATTTAGCCTATATCGATGGCTTAACTGGTGAGCACATGACCCAGTTTAGTTTAATGCCTTTGATTGAAGAGGTTGGGCAACGGCCTTATCCAGTTTCCCGCGCAGATTTACAAAACATGTTGATGGATGAATTTGGCCGTGACGATATTCATCTTGGGAAAAAAATGGTTGCACTAGAACAAGTAGATCAACACATAAAAGTTCAGTTTGCAGATGGCAGTGAAGTCACCACAGCATTGTTAATTGGTGCTGATGGAACACATTCACTGACCCGCCAATATGTACTGGGTGAACAGGTTGAACGTCGTTATGCAGGTTATGTCAATTGGAATGGCTTAGTCGAAATTTCAGATAAGTTTGCCCAAGCCGATCAATGGACAACCTTTGTTGGAGAGGGAAAACGTGTTTCGCTTATGCCAGTGGCAGACCAACGTTTTTACTTCTTCTTTGATGTGCCATTACCTGTAGGTTTAGAAAACAGTAAGGCCCAATATAAAACACTCTTTAAACAATATTTTAAGGACTGGTGCCAGCCCGTTCAAAACTTAATTGAAGCGATTGATGAGCAAAAAACCAATCGAGTAGAAATTCATGATATTGAACCTTTTACCCAGTTTTATAAAGGGCGAGTGGTGATTATGGGGGATGCAGCTCACAGTACTACGCCTGATATTGGTCAGGGCGGTTGCCAAGCCATGGAAGATGCAATTTACTTAGCACGCGCTTTGCAAATCAATACATTAGGCTTAGAGGATGCCTTAAAACGTTATCAAAATAAACGTAATGAGCGTGCCAATGAGCTGGTATTACGTGCACGTAAGCGCTGTGATGTGACCCATATGAAAGATGAGGCTGTGACCGAAGCGTGGTATCAAGACTTACGTCAAGAACAAGGCCCACATATTATGCGTGGCATTATCAGTAATATTATTGGTAATCCTTTAGATTAAATGTTGCTAGGTCGATGCTGAATTTAAATTACTGAATCTAAATTCAGCATTGGAAATCTAACGCTTTTGATTCATATATGTTTAGGGAGTTATTGCTAGTCATCACTCAGCCACACGTCATTGCTTTGTTGCTTAAGGGCTATTGTTCATGTATTACAACACATAGCTAAAGCTGATTATTGATAAGGGATCAGCTTGAGCTTAAATGCTTCGATTTGTTCAATAAGATGCTTAATCATAATTTGCGATACGCGTGAAAGTTGTCGTTTTGGCGCAACACATAAAGCCAGTGTTAACGGATATAAACCCTTTTCTCGAATCGGCTTAAAAACCAGCTCGTCACGTTCTAAATATGGATATGCATCAATAAATGACAATAAACCAATACCTAAATTCTTTTGAATTAATGACATAATCATTCGAATGTCATTACAATCTAAGTGCTGCTGTGGGCTAAATTTATGGTGCTTATACAAGGTCTGCACATAATCATGAATAATTAAAGGAGCACCAGGAATCAAGTGTTTATCGTTGACACTATCTGACAAATAAACTTTCTCATTTTTTGTTAAAGGGTGATCTTTAGGTAAAACAAAACCGATTGGGATTTCGACAAAAGATAAAACCTCTAATTGATGATGGCCTTTCGGGTTTAATAAAATTCCAAAATCAATTTCAGCGTCCATAATCATATTTGACACAGTTTCACTGTCTTGGATATGAAAATTAAAATTGATCCAAGGGTAGTTGTCATACATATATTGAATTGAATCTAAAACGAAGCCATCACTGAGTGCAGAAATCAATCCGCAATCAATTGTTCCCCGAGAAAGTCCTTGGATTTCATCAAACCGATTACGGGTTAATTGAAATTCTTTTTGCCACTTAATCAAATCCGCATAGAGTAACTCTCCAGCAAGTGTCAGTTTTAAACCACTGGGTAAACGTTCAAACAGATCAATGCCAAACTCTTCCTCAGCAAGTGCGATTTGACGATGTACCGCTGATACTGAAATATAAAGTTGATCTGCTGCTTTTCTTAAGCTGCCTGTCTTGGCAACGGCAATAAAATAATCTGAAAATCGTGAAAAAGTTGTATTCACAGGCATATGGGCTGTCCATTATTTACATTTCACGGACTTATTCCTAAGCAATGAAAATCAAGGAAATTTAAAACTCGCTAAAATCACAGATCATTAAGCGATTTTTATGCCAATGATGAGTTTTTCTAAAAATAATTTTCAGATATGTGTTCTATTTTTTAGAACGAGATAAGCAAAACATTCTAATAGACAGAATTAGACAAAATTCGTAATTTAAAACTCAGCCATGATTTTAGCTGAGCAACATGCTGAAATCACAGCATAAGATCATGACATTAAATATATATTCTGTGAGTTTCGTATGAATGCAATTCCAGTTCTCAACTTGTTTAGTCAACCACAATGTAGTGGTTTTGAACCTAAAGACTGGGAAATACTTGCTCAGCATTGGTATCCTGTCGCACGTGTGCAAGATGTCACTACAGCCCCACAACAAGTACAACTCCTCGATGTGAAAATGGCGCTTTATCAAACGGCAAGTGGTGCGATTCAGTTGGTGCGTGATATTTGCCCGCACCGTGGTGTACCACTCAGCAAAGGTTGGGTGCAAGGTGAAGAGATCGTTTGTCCCTACCATGGCTTGCATTACAACACAGCAGGTCAATGTACAAAAATTCCAGCGCAGCCAGACCTGACAAATATTTCAGAGCGCTTTAGTCTCACCAAATTTCCTGTAGTGTTAAAATATGGTTTGGTTTGGACAAGTTTATTTAGTCGTGATGCAAGCCATGCAAACTTTCCAATATTGGACACTTGGGATGATCCTGAGCATCAGCCCATACTGCCGCCATTTGTTGACATTGCGGGTTCAAGCGGGCGGCAATTGGAAGGCTTTATTGATGTCGCACATTTTGCTTGGGTACATCAGCAGTCTTTTGCTGATGCTGAAAATCCTGTCGTACCCAAATACACCACTGAGCGTACAGACTATGGTTTACATACTGAATATGTCAGTAATGTGAGCAATTACCCGCATGGCTTACAGCATCTGGCACCAGAGGGTTTTTTATGGAAACGAATTTTTGATGTTTACCCACCATTTTCAGCGGTGTTAAAGGTTGAATTTCCACGCGAGGGTATATTGAAAATTTTAAATGCCTGTTGTCCTGTATCACATAACAAAACTCGATTATTTGTACCACTCACCCGTAATTTTGATACCACAGGCGATTTGCAGGCAGTTTACGATTTTAATGCACAAATTTTTGCAGAGGATCAGGACATGGTAGAGAGTCAAAAACCAGAAGAGCTTCCATTAGATATTACAATGGAAGCACATTTTGAAGCAGATCGTTCATCTACAACTTACCGTCGAATATTGGCAGAATGGGGGTTAAGCAAACGCTATATTGTGTAAATTTTCCTTATATCATCAGGAGCACTTTCAATCTTTCTTTTGACGGGTTGAGTGCTCTTTGGGATTTACAGTTGAATCCATGTGGTTTTTAACTGTGTAAATTTATCAATTGCATGTAAAGATAAATCACGCCCATAACCAGACTGTTTATATCCTCCAAATGGTGTACTCACATCTAAAGCATCTACTGTATTAATAGAGACTGTGCCGACTAAAAGCTGTTTAGAAAGAAGAATTGCTTTCTGAATATCTTTGGTCCAAATTGAGGCAGCTAATCCATAAATTGAGTCATTAGCAAGTTCAATCGCTTCATCTTGGGTTTCAAAAGTTGTGATTGAAACCACAGGACCAAAAACTTCGTCATGGAAGATTTTAAAATCAGGATTGACACCGATTAGAATGGTTGGTGCTACATAGGTTGCTGGATCTAAAGCAGCATCTAAATTTAACTGAATAATATGAGACTGCGCACCTTGAGCCTTGGCTTGATCAATAGCAGCTCTGACATTATCCGCATGTTGATGATCAATTAAACAGCCCATCGTGGTATTGGGATCTAGAGGATCCCCAATCTTAAGTGTTTTGGCTTTGGCTATAAATTTATCTATAAATTGTTGTGAAATGCTTTTTTCTAATAAAATCCGTGAATTTGCCGAACACACTTCACCTTGATTATAAAAAGCACCAAAAATCGCTTTATCGACAGCTTTATCTAAATCAGCATCAGCAAAAATTATATTGGCACTTTTCCCACCTGTTTCTGGCCAAACGGGTTTCATATTCGATTCAGCAGAATAAGCCAAAAACTTTTTTGCAGTTTCGGTAGATCCAGTAAAGACTAAACAATCAACATCTGGATGGCGTCCAAGTGCTTGACCGGTGATATGTCCTAAGCCAGTAACCACTTGCAATACACCATCTGGAATTCCAGCTTGTTTTGCGAGCTCAACGAGTTTTAATGCAGTAAAGGGCGATTGCTCTGCAGGTTTTAATACAACACAATTTCCAGTTGCTAAGGCAGGTGCAAGTTTCCAACTTGCCAAATCAAGCGGAAAGTTCCACGGGACCACAGCTGCGACAACACCTACAGGTTCACGACTGACTAAGGCCAGTTGATCTACACTTGTGGGGGCAATTTCATCATAAATTTTATCAATACTTTCTGCATACCATTCAAAACAAGATGCTGCACCTGGAATATCAATATGCAGTGAATCCTGAATCGGTTTACCTACATTGAGGGTTTCGAGTAAGGCAAGCTCTTCAGCATTTTCACGAATAAGTTCAGCAAGTTTTTTGAGTATTTGCTTACGTTCACGCGGTGCTAACCGAGACCAGACACCATTGTTAAAGGTCCTTCTCGCATGTTGAACAGCTTGATCAACGTCATTGGCATCACATGCTGACATATCGACTAAAAACTCAGCGGTGGCTGGATTTGATACTTTATAGGTCTGCGTGGTATTTACAAATTGTCCAGCGATAAAGGCACAACTTGGCAGTGTTATCTGCGCGCGTTGTTCTAGCCAATCCTGTTTTAGTTTCATTCATCTTCCTTAAAATTTTAGCGATATAGTAGGTTTAACCGTATTATTTTTCGCCAATTTTGTGAATTTGTTTTATACAAGCCTTGGGTTTAGAAAAAACAAATTAAAAGCGTTACTTATTTTTTTTAACTAACTTTTTAAATCCACAGTCACGTCTTAACGCTTAATATGATTGAGCAGGCGTTCAAAAAATGCATCACATTGTTGCATCTGTGAGATTTCAATATATTCGTCTGGTTTATGCGCAACTTGAATAGAACCAGGGCCACAAACGAGTACTGCAGAATTTAATTGTTGATGAAATAATCCACCCTCCGTACCAAATGAAATCTTCTGTAATGCAGTTGCTGGATCAAGGAGGTTTTGTAAAAATTTGACCGCTTGAATAGTGGTTGAGGTATTTAGTCCGGGGTATTGATTAATTTCCTGAAAACTGACAAATTTTGCAAAAGGGCTTTGCTCGATATATTCAAAAATTTTCGCTTGAACTGACTCCGTATTCTGTTCTGCAACATTACGAATCTCATAATCTAGAACACATTCATTGGGAACGATATTTAAAGCTTTACCGCCTTGTATTTTCCCAACATGTACAGTGGTATAAGGCACATCGTAGTCCATATCGACAATTGGACCTTCTGCAATCTGTTTTTGTGTCGTGGTAATGGCCTCAACAACATTTTGAGCACAATAAATCGCATTGACATATAACGGGGCTAAAGCGGAGTGACCTTCTTGTCCACGACAAATTGCTTTAAATACTGCTTTGCCTTTATGGCCTGTGGCAATATTCATACTGGTAGGTTCACCAATCACACAAAGCTCTGGTTGAATAATTAATTCAGAGAGTAGGCCAAGAATTCCGCGTACACCAATACAGCCAATTTCCTCATCATAGGAAAGGCAAAGGTGCAGTGGTTTAGCCAATTCTGGCATTTGTGCTGCCTTTAACATGGCATGTATCGCGCAGGCGATAAAACCTTTCATATCAGCAGTACCACGACCAAAAATTTTATCGTCTTTGATTAGGGCTTGGAAAGGTTCGCTACTCCACGCTTGTCCTTCAACTGGAACCACATCGGTATGTCCAGACAGCAATATTCCAGCTTGGTCTTTAGGACCAATACTTGCCAATAAGTTGGCTTTGGTCTGCTCTGGATTAAAATTTAAAGTGATACTGATTCCCGCAGGTTCAAGTAAGTTTTTGACGAACATGATCAGTTCTAAATTACTTTTGTAGGACGTTGTATCAAATGCAACAAGTTTTTTAAGTAGTTGAATACTCGACAGATTAGACATCTGAGGAATCCTTTTGTGTTTGGGCTTTTATATAGGGATCGTAGAAATGCGGCGAACTCATACCCGAAATAAAATGATCGGAGATAAAGCTTTTACAACGACTAATGAACGCTTCGACAACAATATTTTTGGGTACATTTTTCGGTGTCGCAATGCCGATATACATCGGGCGATGTTCATGCGCAATACGAATACGGACCAGACGTTTACCATCAAGGCTATAGGTGTTTTTCGGGCGAACATTCAAAATCGTGTAGCCAATATTATTGGCAACCATTGAACGAACGACATCGATATTTTTTGAAGAACGCACAACATTGGGCGTAAGATTTTGAGCTCTAAATAATGATAAGAAATATTCATTGCTAAAGGGCATGTCTAAAAGAATCATCGGGTACTGTGAAAGTTCTTCTAAGCTTACAACAGGCAATATTGCTAAAGGGTGCTCCTCACTGACCAATACATGAGGCGGCAATTTCGTTAAAGCTTCAAAATGAATAATATTTTCATCAATATTGAGATCGTAAGTTAAAGCTAGATCAATATCATTACGTATAAGCGCATTTAGAAGTGCTTGTTGATCATCTTCGTAAAGGTCTAAAGAAACTTGCTTATATAAGTTGGAAAATCCATTGATGATATCGGCATAGATCATCGGGGTAAAAGCAGGGAAGCAGCCTACTTTTAACGGCCCACGTATGGAACCAGAAAATTCTGCCGCAAGGGAGTATAAACTTGAAGCTTGGTTTAAGATCTTCTTACATTCCAACATCACACTTTTACCAACAGTGTTGAGGATTAAGCCTTTCGCATGTTGGCGAATAAATAATTGGGTTTGTAATTCTGATTCAATATGTGCGATTGCGGCAGAAATAGACGGAGAGGATACATGTATCTTCTCCGAAGCAATAATGATGCTGCCACATTCAGCTGTTGCAACAAAGTATTCCATTTGTCTTAAAGAAATTCGATTTAACACTTTGGATACACCTCCATTGTATACCCTCGAAAAATTTATTCATTTCCTGGAACACCATAGCTGCGAGCATTGATCGGGTTTAAAGCTCTTAAAACATAATCATCAATTTGCGGTTCATATATCTGCCATAGTGCGATAAGGTCGGAAATGGGTTGATCTGACCAGTCCACGCGTAAGTCAACAATTGGCCATTCCAATTTGTCAACAACCAAAAGACCAGCAGAATGTACTGCTCCTGCTTCTCCACCAGCCTGTTTTCCTGCGTCTAATGCATAAAGTAAACGCTCAGCTAAAGCGCCTTTACTTTGTTCGAAGTGTTTGAGCATAACATGAGTAACATTCTCATTTGCAAGTAAATTACCCGCACATACAGCATGTTTCCCTATATGTTGTGTATAAATTCCTAAGCTATTTTCTCCACTAAAGGCAAAAGGCTCATTCACCGCGTCAAGTAAAGTTAATTGGCGGTATTCAATAAAATCGGTATTTTTAGTTAATTCTGTAATCGCATTTTTAGGCGATATATTATATTTGGTCATTTCAAGTAAAATGCTGGCCAATTGAGGATCGGTTATATTCTGGCTTGCTGCAACACCAATCCCAGCTTTGGCACGTATACATCTTGATGCAACGGCTGGAGAGGATGAACTAATCGCTGCACCGAATTGTCCTGTTTCACTGCATCTCGCAATAATTGAAAATGTCATATTTCCCTCACATCTTGATGGTTTTTAGTCTGGAATAACGGCAATTGCATCAACTTCGACAAGCCATTCTGGACGTGCCAAAGCGGAGACAACGATACCCGTTGAGACAGGGTAAACCCCTTTGAGCCATTTACCGACAACACCATAGACATCTTCACGGAAGCGTGGATCAACGATATATATGGTAATTTTACAAATATCAGCCAATTCTCCCCCAGCTTCTTTGAGTAACATGTCAATGTTATACATCGCCTGTTCGGTCTGACCTTTGACATCACCTATCGCCACACTTTCCGATGTATCCAGATTTTGTCCAATTTGACCGCGAAGAAAAACAGTTCGTCCACGTGCAACCACAGCTTGGCATAGGTCATTATCTAAATTCTGCTCTGGATAAGTTTTTTTGGTATTAAATGTTCGAATGCGGGTATGTTTCACAGCTCAATCCTCAGTTAATTATCATGTTTCTCTAGTATGCTTACTTCGTGAGCGCTCACAATTTGTGTTTTCCTTTCTAGTAATTTACTTTTTCCGTAGTAATAAAAAAAATTAAAAAAGAATGATAGTCTGGCATATATTTTTTATTAATTTCATATACTTATTGTATGGCTTCAGATTTTTTGATGCATTTGTTTTGGATATTCTATTTTCGCTTTGCTGCTCGGCTCCCTATATTTTTCTTAAATCATGTTTTGTGCAGCTTTGATATTTCATTTTTTGAACATGAAATCTGCAGCAAACATATACAGCCAAACAAGTGTGATTGGCAGTAGTTGGTAAATGTCTATTCAACAAAAGAGTTGTTGTTGGAAGCAAGTTACTCGATCTGATAAGGAAAAAAAGATGAGTTTAAATAAATTAGAAATAGATACCGTTGTGGTTGGTGCTGGCCAAGCTGGAGTTGCGATGAGTGAGCACCTTACAGAACTCAAAATTCCACATGTGGTATTAGAAAAAAACCGTATTGCAGAAGCTTGGCGTACACGCCGTTGGGATTCTTTGGTGGCGAATGGACCTTGTTGGCACGATCGCTTTCCCAATATGGAATTTGATCTTGATCCAGATAGTTTTGTACATCATGACCAAGTTGCTGAATACTTTGAAAAATATGCCAAGCGCTTTAATGCACCGATTTATAGTAATGTTGAAGTTAAAAAGGTCCAAGCAAATGCGCAAGCTGCGGGTTTTATTGTTGAAACCTCAAAAGGCACTTTAACAGCACAACGTGTTGTTGTAGCAACAGGACCTTTCCAGAAAGCCATTATTCCTTCGATTGCACCTCAGCAAACGGATTTATACCAAATCCATTCAGACCAATATAAAAATCCACAACAAATCCCCGAAGGTGCTGTTTTAGTGGTGGGTGCTGGTTCTTCTGGAATTCAAATCGCAGATGAGTTAAATCGTGCTGGTAAAAAAGTCTATTTGTCTGTCGGGGCACATGAACGTCCACCACGTGTTTATCGTCAACGCGATAATGTTTGGTGGCTCGGAGTGTTGGGCGGATGGGATAGCATAAAAACAGATACAGGACCGTTGAAAGGTTTGGCTGTAAGTGGTGCTCATGGTGGGCATTCCATTGATTTTAGACGTCTAGCACAACAAGGCATCACTTTACTGGGGATGACAATGCAATTTGAAGCTGAGCGGGTTCGTTTTCAAAATGATTTGCAACAGTCATTGGCCGACGGTGATAAAGCGTATTTTGAGTTTTTAGATGCTGCGGATGCCTATGTTCAGCGTACCGGTATAGATTTACCTGAGGAACCAGAAGCTCGGATTGTTTTAGATGATGCTGAATGTATTCGACAACCTATCTTAGAGCTCAATTTAGCCCAAGCAGGGATCACCTCAATCATTTGGGCATCTGGCTTTGGGTTTGATCATAGCTGGTTGGAAGTCAATGCTTTTGATGCAAATGGTCGTCCTAACCATAAGCTTGGTGTTTCAACAGAACCGGGGATTTATTTTATTGGTCTTCCTTATTTATCTGGCCGTGGTTCAAGCTTTATTTGGGGCGTTTGGCATGATGCAAAACGTGTAGCAGGCCACATTGATATTCAACGTCAATATCTAAAGTATCAAGATAAAAGGCAAAGAAATCTAATCAATAAAGAAGAAAAAACGGCATGAAATAAGTCTTAAGTTTCAAGGTTTAATGCCCACTCTAGGAGGGAGGAGCACATGACAAAAAATAAGCAAGGAAGTCGTTTAGTCCATCAAGTAAAAAAAGCGAGTGAGAAACAGTTAACTTTGTTTAACCTAATCGCCATCGCAGTTGGTTTAGTGCTATCGCAAGGTGTGATGGTGATTATTTTGCAAGGATTTGGCTTAAGCGGAATAAGTTTCTTTATTCCGCTGATTATCGGATTCTTTTTAGCGCTGAGCTATGCGACCTCTTTTGCAGAGTTGGCATTATTAATCCCTAAAAGTGGCAGTATCAGTGATTATAGTCTAGTCGCAACAGGGCATTTACCCGCGATGCTTTCGGTATTTTGCGGTTATATTTTGGTGGCAATGTTTGCTGTTTCAGCAGAACTGATTTTAATCGATGATGTGATCAAAAAAATATTTAAGCTGGATGTTCCCTATTTTGGCATTGGCTTTTTGATTTTATTTATTTCAGTGGGTTTAAATCTGCTGAAAATTGATATCTTCTCCAAAGTTCAAAATACCGTGGCTTTTGTCATGGTGGTGTTATTACTTTTACTCGGTATATTTGCGATCAGCGGTTGGGTTTATCCACATACTCAAGTAGTTGATTATACAATTACTTTTGATACAAATACTGTGGCTCTGGTTGCGTTGGCTTTTTGGGGATTTGTTGGCGTCGAGTTTGTTGTTCCGATGATCGAAGAATCCAAAAATCCCAGTAAAAATATCCCAAGATCGATGTATATCGGTTTAACTACGATTTTTATCACCATTTCTTTATATGGCGTTGGTGCACTGTATTTCTTACCCCAAGAGCACTTGGTTAATTCTTTGACCCCACATATTGAATATGCAACGGCGGTATTTGGCCCCACAGGCTTACTCTTTATTGCGATTGGTGCTCTATTTGCCACCTTAAGTACCTTAAATGCGACTTTAGCTGCCTTACCACGTATGTTGCAGGGCATGGCAAGCAATAAACAAGTGTTATCAATTTTTGCTAGAGTCAATCAGAAGAATAATGTGCCTTGGGTGGGCGTTGTATTTGTTGCTGTCATCATCATGATACCAATGCTGTTCTCACAGAATGAAACCGAAGTGATAAAGGTGCTGTTAACAGCCGCATGTATCTCTTGGTTGATCGCTTATGTGATTGCACATATCAACGTGATTGTATTGCGTAAACGCTACCCACAGATGGCAAGACCTTATAAAGCACCATTTTATCCATTCCTGCAAATCATTGGCATTATCGGGATGGTACTTACGATTTTCTATGCTGTGCCTACCCCAGATTTGAGAGTCAAAATATTTACCTGGGTCGGAATCGTGATTGGTTTTACCACAATCATCAGTATTCTTTGGATCAAATTGGTGATGAAAAGACAACTCTTTCAACCAGAATCCATCGAAAGTTTGACCAAATAAAAGCAGAATTTTAACAAGGAGTTATCTTATGAAGCAGTTATCAACAACAGAAATTACAGAAGTTTGGAAAAAAGATAAAGATCACCATATTCATCCATGGACTGACTTTGCAACCTTTAAAGATGAAGGCGCCATGATTCTTGCACACGGTGAAGGGTGTTATGTTTTTGATGCTGAAGGCAATAAATATTTGGATGGTATTGGTGGTTTATGGTGCGTCAATGTCGGTTATGGGCGGCAAGAAATTGCTGATGCTATTTCAGAACAAATTATGCAAATTCCTTATTATTCTGCATTTGGTCACCATACTTCGATCCCCGCTGCAAAATTATCTGCAAAACTGGCTGAATTAGCGCCTGGAAATTTGAATCATGTACTGTTTGGTTGCGGAGGTTCAGTTGCCAATGATACTGCGGTACGACTCATTCACTTTTATTTCAATCAACTTGGTCAACCAAGCAAGAAAAAATTAATCTCGCGCAAAGATGGTTATCATGGCAGTACCTATATCAGTATGTCATTAACAGGGGTTGAGTTTGATCATATCGGTTTTGATATTGATCGTGAATTGGTCCACCAGATTTCATGCCCAAATCCATACCGTAGAGCGGAAGGTCAAAGCTTAGAAGCGTTCTGCAATGAAAAGGTACAAGAGTTAGAAAATAAAATTTTGGAATTGGGTCCAGAAAATGTCGCTGCGTTTTTTGCAGAACCGATCATGGGTGCTGGCGGTGTTATCGTACCTCCGCCGGGATATCATAAAAAAGCCCTTGAAGTATGTCATAAATATGGGGTTTTATATGTGTCTGATGAAGTTGTGACTGCGTTTGGGCGCTTAGGGCACTTTTTTGCTTCAGAATCAGAGTTTGATATCGTTCCAGATATTATTACTTGTGCCAAAGGCTTATCTTCAGGTTACTTACCCTTAGGTGCAACGATTATATCTGATGATATCGCAAAAGTGATTGGTAAGCCTCAGGCGGATGGTGCGTTATTTACCCATGGATTTACCTATTCAGGTCATCCTGTTTCTTGTGCAGCGGCACTAAAAAATATTGAAATTATCGAGCGTGAAAATTTACTGCAACATGTCAATGATGTAGGGCAATATTTTGAAGATCAATTACACACATTGGTTGACTTAGACATTGTCGGGGAGGTTCGTGGTAAGAAATTTATGATGTGTATTGAAAACTTAGCCAATAAGAAAACCAAGGAACTTTTCCCAAGTTCAGTCAATGTAGGTTCTCGAATTGCAGATTATTGCCAGAAAGATGGGTTAATCATTCGTCCAGTTGGCCATATGAATATCATGTCGCCACCCTTAATTTTAAATAAACAACATGTAGACTTTATCGTGACAACTTTACGTAAAGCGATTCTGAGTACCACGGCGGATCTTAAACGTGAAGGTTATTTGTCTGGTTAAACTTACAGATAACTCTAGGCAAACAAGTTAAGCGATTTATGGCCCCTAAACAGAATCTAAAGTAGTGGGGCCATTCACTGAGTTGATCATTCAATATGGATCAAATGCAACTTAAGCTGTTGAATGATTGCTTAGATGGTATTTATTTAAAATGCTTGCTGATCAGCAAGCATTTAATTTAAAGCACTGAATAGTTTGTCTTTTAATTGATGCCAATTTGTCGAAATCCAACACACTAAAGAGCCTGAAGTCACCAAGATCACGCCATACCAAAACTCTGTTGGTAGATTGGTTTGTAAGATAAACATTGAAATCAAAGTTGAGATAACTGGACTAAAATAAGATAAAGTCACCAAAATCGTAATATTGCCTTTGATAATGCCAATATTCCAAGCGGCATAGCCCAAGGCCATCACCACTGAAACAATGCCTAATAATCCTATTGTTGTAAGTTCAACTTCTGGAATTGCATTTAAACTCAATCCATTTGACCACAGGTATTTACTCCACAATACAATACTGATCGCTACAAAGAAAAATGAAATTGGATTATGCCCATCACTATATTTTTTGGTAATGACACAATATAAGGACCACAGCGTTGCCCCAACAAATGCCAAAATATAACTGATTGGATTTTCAAGAATATTGGATAAAATATTAGACCAAGTTAAAGCACCTTGCCCGGTTTGAATCAAAATAATCCCACTTAAGCTGATGGCTAAACCGACAATAACAAAGACATTAAATTTAATTTCTTTAAAGAGGATCAGCATCGCAACAGTTAAGCCCGGCCAGAGGTAATTGACCAGACTGACTTCTATGGCTTGTTGGGCGGTTTGTGCCAGTGCAATGGCATAAGAAAAACATAATTCATAAATAACAAACAATAAGGTAGAAAAAATCAGATATTTTTTTGAAATTAATTTTAAATTTGGGATTTTAAAAAATATTAATAAAATACACGTGCTCAGCGTATACATCAGCAGCACAGCCAACTCAGCGCCCAAACTAAAACTAATTTTTTTCAATAAACCGACAATGGAAGACCATTGTAAAATGGCACTTAAACCAATCAGGGTTGCGAGATTTTTTGACATATTGGGCTTTAAAATCTGAGGATTCAGATTAAGGTAAGTAATGAAACAATTATAGCTTAGAATTCTGCGATTATTTTTAAAATATCACCCAGCATAAAACAAATAATATGTCAGGATAAGTTCAATTAAAAAACAGCGGATTTAAGCAAAATTTGATATTTGGATAAAAAATTAGGTATTAAAAATGATAAAAAAGCTTTGTTTTTAGTTCAATTTTTTATATAAACATATGCATAAAGATTAAAAATTAACGAGACATTAAACAGAGATAAACAAATGAGAAGATTACCCGTATATTTATTATTAGATACCTCAGGTTCGATGCATGGTGAACCGATTGAAGCCGTTAAAAATGGTGTTGAAATACTGGTTTCCTCACTCAGACAAGATCCTTATGCGCTTGAAACAGCCTATTTATCTATTATTACTTTTGATACTCAAGCCAAACAACTGATTCCCTTAACTGAAATTGCGATGTTTCAACCCCCTCAATTACAGGCAACGGGGACTACACAGTTGGGCGAAGCACTTGGATTACTGGCAGATAAAATTGATCAGGAAGTGCAAAAAACCACACCAGACACCCGTGGTGACTGGAAACCCTTAGTTTTTATTATGACAGATGGTGCACCAACAGATGACTGGACCAAAGGATTTGCAAAACTAAAACAAGCTAAGACGGGGATGATTATTGCTTGTGCTGCGGGACATAATGCAGATAGTAGTATTCTCAAACAAATTACAGAAGTTGTGGTAGAACTTGCAACCGCAGATTCAAACACCATTAAAGCTTTCTTTAAATGGGTTTCTGCAAGTATTTCTACAGGAAGCCAAAAAGTAGATGCAGGTCAAAAAGAAGTCACAGGTTTAAATGATCTTCCACCACCGCCACCTGAAGTAAATGTGGTTTTATAAAAATAAAGGAAACTAGCATGGCAATTACATTGGCGAAAGGTCAAGGACTCAGCCTTGAAAAATCTAAACATGATTTAGAACGAGTGACGATTGGACTCGGTTGGGATATCACTGAGCAAAAGAAAGGCTTTTTAGGCGGATTATTTTCAGGTGCAAAGAGCGAAGAACACGATCTAGATGTGGTGGCATTTTTATGTGATGCCAGTGGAAAAGTAAAAGATCTGGGCTGGAATGCCGCAGGTCAAGCCACACTCGAAAATAGTGATGTTATCTTTTTTAATAATTTAAAGCATCGTTCAGGGCAAATCTGGCTGACTGGAGATAACCGTACGGGTGCTGGTGACGGGGATGATGAGCAAATTATTGTCAAATTAAATAGCTTGGCAGCTGAATATCACAAGATTGTTTTTATTGTGCAAATTTATAATGGTGCAAAAAATAATCAGCATTTTGGTCAGGTTAAAAATGCCTTTATTCGTGCTGTCGATGGTACTGACAAAGAAATGGTGCGTTTTGATTTATCGGGTATCGGTCAATATGATCAACAACGTTCATTATTATTTGCTGAACTGGTCAGAGAAAATAGTGGTTGGAAATTTAATGCGGTCGGTAATGCATCACCCGCGGATAATTTCGTGGAATGGTTAAAAAAATATAGTTAAAAAATGAGAATATAATGCGCCGTTTACCTGTATATATTTTATTAGATACATCTGGCTCTATGCGTGGTGAGCCAATTCACTCGGTGAATGTTGGCTTGCAGTCGATGCTCAGTGCATTAAGGCAAGATCCTTATGCGCTTGAAAGCGTGTATTTAAGTGTGATCACTTTTGATATTAAAGCAAAAGTTTATTTACCGCTTACCCCTTTGGATCAAGTTCAAATTCCAGATCTAGATGTACCCAATGTGGGAGCAACATTTATGGGTGCAGCATTGGAATTACTGGCACAGGAAGTACAACAGAATGTACAGAAAAGTAGCAATGATGTTAAAGGCGATTGGCGCCCGTTATTGTTCTTGATGACAGATGGTTCACCCTCAGATGTCTATGCTTATCAGCAAATCGTTCCCACAATTAAACAGCTTAACTTTGCCACGATTGTCGCTTGTGCTGCGGGGCCAAAAGCGAAAACTGAATCCTTGCTGCAACTGACGGACCAAGTGGTTGTGTTAGACACCATGGACTCAAATAGTTTTGCCAGCTTCTTTAAGTGGGTTTCTGCAAGTGTGGTTGCTGGTAGCAGTAGTGCAGGAGTATCTGATTCAATTTCTTTACCACCACCACCCGCCGAAATTCAGTTGGTTTTATAACTGAATATTACGTGACGTTAAAAATGCTAAATCAAACAGATCAGCGCTTATCTTTTTGATTTAGGTATTTGAATAATATGATAAAAATAATGTAGGTGAAGTTATGCGCCGTTTACCGGTATTTTTTGTTCTTGATTGTTCTGAATCAATGGTCGGGCAACCGCTTGAATCAGTTCAAGAGGGTGTGGAATTTATTTTAAGCAGTTTAAGAAAAGATCCTTATGCACTTGAAACTGTATATGTTTCAGTGATTGCATATGCAGGTATTGTCAGAACATTGGTCCCTTTAACTGAGTTATTCGCCTTTAATCATTTTAATTTACCGTTAGGTGGTGGGACACATTTGGGCAAAGCTTTAGATCATTTGGGGCAGGAAATTGATCGTTATGTGATGAAAACCACCAGTGAAGTCAAAGGCGACTGGAAGCCAATGGTCTATATATTTACCGATGGACGCCCAACCGATGAATATGATCAGGCAATTCAACGCTGGAATGCCAAATATGCGCATAAAGCAACAGTTGTCGCCATCGGTCTAGGTGCAGATGTTGATTTTTCTGTGCTAAGTAAGATCACTGAAAATACCATTTCAATTGATCAGATCAATCAAGAATATGTCAAAGGTTTGTGTAAGTGGATCACAGCCTCTGTGGTCTCACAAAGTATCAGTATTGGTAGCCATCAACAAAAAGATGACCTGTTGCCGATTGATGAGCGTTATATGCGCTTGGCAAAAGATGCATTATCCCTGCAAAAAAATAAAGCCGATGATCATTGTGCGATATTTGTGGGTCGCTGCCAAAAGATGAATAAACCTTATATCATCAAATATATACGTAACTTACAGTACAAAGGCCCAGCTGATTTAAATATCAATATCTATAATTTTAAGTTAGATACCTGTAGTGAGATATCTGAGGAGTATTTTACTTGGTCAGATCATAATGCATCCAATAAGCAGATCAATACAGCCGAACTCGATGGTTTCCCTGAATGTCCACATTGTTTTTCTGAGACCGCTTTTGCGGTATGTGGATGCGGTAATTTGATGTGTTATGACGGCTATCGGGAATCTGTGGTTTGCCCGTGGTGTCATCGACAAATCAGTTTCTCGTCTGGTGATGGAGATTTTGATTTAACCCGTGGGCAAGGTTAGGCTTTATCGGTTGATGTGTTGATACATTATTAAAGCATTGCTGCATTGAACAATATTAAAAATCTATATCGCTTAACGCTTAAATGCATCGTGATTGGTGAGTGACCAAGCGAATAGAATAGAAAATGGGTAGAGGGTAAAATGGACAGTGATGTATGCAAATTAAAGCAGATTTTGGAACAAAATCCCGCTGATTTCAGTGAGACATTTTCACAATTTCTATTAAGTGATCCGCAAAATCTCAAACAACTTTCAAAACTCATCAATGAATTGGAAAAAGTGAAGATAGCTGCACCGCGTTTGAACAATATCGATGAAGCTGATTTATTGGATAACGCATCTGCTGCACAGTCTCAGCATGAAACTATAAGCTTGGATACAACCCAAGCTACTGTACAAAAGAATGTTCAAGAGCAAGTCGGTCTTAATCAGCAAACAGAAACCAATCAACACGCTAGGGTGAATGAACAAGTCAAGCTTGATGAAAATATTCAACAAAATTGTGTTGAGCCTTTAGTCAATGTGGATCAACTCCATACATCATCTGAAAACACCAACTCAGTTGGAGCAATTTCTGATGCGCAAAATATCACTTTAGATCTTCACACAACATTGCAACTGGCACCGATCCTACAAGTTGAACAGCAAGTTGTTGCAGATCAAGTCGAGCAAGCATCAGCCCATACAATTGAACCCAATTTAGAAAACAAGCCGACAATTGATTCTGAAAATATAAGCTTAACCCCTGAAATAATATCTTCTGAAACTGAGAAGAATAGATTAGAGATCGAATCTGTGTTTAGACGAAGTAAATATGAAGACATTAAATTTCAGGTTGAAAATGCCCGAGTTGGACAACACTATCAATCTCGAATTTCAGTGATTTCTCAACATGATGTCACTCAATTAACATTCAAATCTGAAAGCTTTAAATTTCCAGATAGCAGCTTTTATTTCGATGAAGCCACACAACGTATTCATGGTGAACCACAACTAGCAGATTCAATCGAATTTTCTTTTCAGTTTATTGCTGATGGAGAAACACGCTCCGCCCAGTGTCGGTTGAATGTCATTGCAGACCCACGCAGTTTATGGAAAGTCATTGAACCTGAGTCTGGGCAAAAATTTAGCAAGCCACATTTGGATCAAGCTTTGATTGATGCGGTGGACTATAAAATTATCGCTGCAAGTCGTCGTGGCCGTTCACATGAACATGCAGGCTTATTTAGAGATGACGATTTTTCCATTACCTTAATCGACAATACACCTTGGTCGGTCTTGACTGTGGCAGATGGTGCAGGCAGTGCGCAATACTCAAGAGAAGGCTCTCGAATTGCGGTAGAGATTGTTGAAAATGAGTTTAAAAACTATTTAAATCCACACACGGTTGAAAGCCTGATTGCTGATTTAGAAAAGTGGCAAGTGGGCAGTCAGGATGCTGAAACTGTTGCAGTTGCCAAGAAGTTAAATGAGCAGTTTCATCATGTATATTATGAAATTTATAAATCAATTATTAACCAAATCAAATTACAAGCAGAGCAGATTGGAGCAAATACTAAAGATTTTTCAACCACATTGCTGGTTGCAGTAGTATGTAAATTAGCTGACAAAACCTTTATCAGTGCATTCTCAGTGGGAGACGGTGCAATCGCAGTATATAGCGAGGACAATGTGCGCCTGATGAATGTTCCAGATGGTGGTGAATATGCAGGACAGACCAAGTTTCTAGATCTGAGTATTGCAACAGAATTTCCAAACCGTTTAAAAATAGGCTGCTTTAAAGATACCCATGCGATTATGTTGATGACAGATGGTATTTCAGATCCAAAATTTGAAACAGATTCTGGCTTATCCAATTTTGATAAATGGCAAAATTTATACCGTGAACTGGATCCGTTGCTACAGAATGAAGCAGCTGATACTGCATTGTTGGAATGGATGCATTTCTTTACAGCTGGGCATCATGATGATCGTACCATGGCCGTATTATGGAATAAGCATTCAACAACATCTGTATAAATAATATCTAAGTATTTGAAGAATATAATGTAAGGTGGCAAGTATGTCAGCAAAAATTATTAAATGTACCACCGTTGATGGACGTGAAATAGAGTTTGTAGATGAAATTATCGGTTCAGGTGCAATGAAAGATGTATATTTTTCACCTGATCGTAGCTATGTGGTGTGCTTTTTCAGTAAAGAAAAGAATAAATTTTATGAATCTAAAGCCACCTTTGAGCAGCAAAAAGATCGTTTAAAAGAAATTGTAGGCAATAAATGGCAAAGTATTTTTAATGGGATTGGTGGGGATTATTGGAAAAATATTTTCTGTTGGCCCGATGGTTTAGTTGAATATAATAATTTGCTTGGAATTACTGCCCCAACCTATAGAAAACAATTTTTCTTTGAATATGGTTCAAAAAATAATGATTTTCTGCAAATCAAAGGCAAAGAAAAAGAAGGGAAATGGTTTGCAAGTGCAAACAACCAAAACAGATTTCTCGACGATAAAGAAAAAGGTACTTGGCTAAATTACCTTAAAATAGGAATTCTAATTTCCCGCGCAGTACGCCGTATGCATGCTGCAGGTTTGGCCCATTCAGATTTATCTTATAAAAATATTTTGGTCGATCCTGTTTCTGGGAGTGCCAGCGTTATCGACGTTGATGGTTTGGTGGTACCTGGTAAATACCCACCGGACGTTGTCGGTACTCCTGATTTTATTGCGCCAGAAGTGGTACGCACCAGTCATTTATCCAAAGACAATCCTGATCGTTATTTACCCAGTATTGCGACAGATAAACATGCTTTGGCGGTATTGATTTATATGTATTTGCTCTATCGACATCCGTTACGTGGTGGAAAAATTCATGATATGAATGATCCGCAAAAGGATGAAACGCTGGGAATGGGTGAAAAAGCGCTGTTTATTGAACACCCAACAGATCATAGTAATCAGGTAAAACCGACTCAACTTAAAGTCAGTCAGCAGCCGTGGGGTGATCCTGCAAAAGTACCATTTACAGTGACTGGACCGTATTTGTCTGAGTTATTTATGAAAAGCTTTGTCGAGGGGTTACATGATCCTGCCAAGCGTCCCTCAGCCAATGATTGGGAAACAGCTTTGGTTAAAACAGTGGATTTGATTCAGCCTTGTCATAATCACCGTTGTGGTCAAAAGTGGTATGTCTTTGATAACTCCACTCAACCTGAGTGTCCATTTTGCCATACGCCGTTTAAAGGTAAATTACCTATTCTCAATTTATACTCAGCACGGCAGCAAGGTAATTTTAGACCCGATAATCATCGTTTAATGGTGTGGACAGGCCAATCTATTTACGCATGGCATACCAATAATATGATTGCACCGAATGAACGCTTAACCGCAGAACAGACCAAGCGAAAAGGGTATTTTGTTTTACATAATGATGTGTGGTGGTTGGTCAATGAAGATATGCCTGATCTTACCGATGTTGCCAATAAAACGCAGATCCCGATTGGTGGTAAAATTGAGTTAAAAGATGGAGTTCAAATTTTATTTTCTAAACAAGATGGCGGTCGTTTAGCTGTGGTACAAATGGTTGAAGCATAATGCGATGCTTCAACCTCTAAACAAGGCCTATACCACCAATATTTTGTCGTGTGTTGAACAAGAGGATTTGACCAAACCAAAAGTTTTATATCTGAGTAAAATCATTTCAGCCCAATTTTTATGGGTGGCAGGTTCGATCATTGAACCATGACTTTTAAATACACTCTTAGCATCGTGTGCTAAGATTAATTGAGCTTCATGGAAATCTTCAGGCTGAACTTGTAACGCATGATGAATATGACCAATTTGAGCAGGATGAATTGCTGTTTTGGTATAAATGCCGTTATTCATGTCTTGTTCCAGCTCTTGCATCAATAGCTGTGTATTTTCAAAATGTTCACACACGGGTGAACTCAGCTGAAAGCCATTGGGAATAAATAATCCCGCCAATTGTGAAATCAGAATACCCACAGGTGTTTGATAAATCGTAGTATTTTTGGGTCTACGCAGATTTAAACAGGATAAGAGGTCATTGCCACCAATTCTTAAACATAATGTTTTATGAAAGTCATATTTAAGAGCTTGGTAAAGTTCAATATTGTGCGCAACATCAAAGATTTCTTTGGTTTCAAGTGTCGGCATATATTGCAAATTGGCAGGTAATACATTCATCCAATTTTTTAGATTAAATACATTAAACTTAGGCAAAATCATACCATTAAATGTTTGATTTAGATCCCAGTCGACAATGTGCTTCGCCATTTCCATATTTCTTGGACGGATAAAGATGGCAGGGGCTTTTAAACTGGGTTCATCCAGTCGTCTTTGCAATAAAAGTTTTAAATTCACCATCGCCGTTTGAACATCTGATTCAAGTACAGCATCTTCAAGACATACCGCAATTGATTTAATCTGAGGAAATTTAATTCCTTGGGTAACTTCCCACAATTGTTCATGTGTTGCAGGAATATACATGGTCGCGCCAAGTTCAATGGCGTGTAAAAGTGGCTTCATTTTTTCTTCTCTACTTTTTTTATCAATGTTGCTGCGTGATAAGGACCTAATTTTGTTCCCAGAATATCGATTGGAATATTTCGCTCACGTGCAAAGTGCAATAATAATTGTACATGAGGGTTAGATTCATCTTTCAATAAGATTCGTTCAGGTACGCGTCTTAAAACTGCTCGCGTTGCTTCAGCAATACTGGGTTTTATATGGTTAATATTTTGAATCGCATATTGTGCTGCAATCCATTCAATCGTTTCTGCACATTGCTGCTGTTGTGCTAAACGAATTTGATTGTTCCAGCTCACCTGTTTATCAGTTGGATTTTGTTCAATCAACAGTCGTATTTGCTCAACAAAATTGACAGAAAGGTCATAAGGTTTTAGCTGATCATAGATTAAACAACTGTGCCATTTTTGTGTCTGATAGCAATTTTTACGGGCATCTTGCTGTTCAATCGTTTCTTTTAGAATCGTCCGAGAAGTCAATCCAGAGATCACTGAACCCAATATACCAAATGGAATCAACCAATCATCTGTACTGGCACTTAACCAAGAATAACCACCCAAATCAGATAGGGTAACTAAACGCGGGATCTGCCAATTTTCATCAAAGAGCTCAGGAATGTCTTGTAGATTTTTTGTGAGTTCTTTGCATATCGCGCCTTTACCTGTCCAGCCATCTACAAAAACGATATTCTCAGCACTATGTTGTTCAATAATTGCTTGCAGTGCAGCAAAGTCAACACCTCGATCACGAATGATACTAATACCATAGTGATAACAAGACTGATGCTTTTCAAGGTAATGCTTGAGTAATACACCTAAAGGAACACCAGCGCGAACCAAACTCACCAAAACAATCTCTTGCTTGGGAAAACGTTGCATCAAACTGTTGCCAATTTTTTGAACTTCTTCGGCAAGGCGCTGTGCACCTTGTTCAAAGGCATGCTGATAATGTTGCATTTGTTCATCCGTTGGCGGATGTTCAGCACTGATCATTTGTGAATAGTGCATTTTTCCTGACTGGATCAGATATTCTTTTTCTTCAACTGCAGTGGGTTGAATATCATCAATCTGCATCAAAAAAGTAACATCTTCGGGACGATATGAACCGTGAAAGCCAAGTTCGTTCAATATTGGATTGAGTGGTGTGATCAATGAATTAGACATGACCTAAATATCCTTTAGTGTCAAAATCATGGCTTAAATGCGTATTGAGAAACTTATCCAACTGACTGCTTTTCGGCATTCCAAACCAGTCGCAACAGCTGAGGAATCCAGCATCTGATAGACTATCGCCCCAACCTAAAATAATACGTTCCCGTTGCGGATCATGTTTCTGAATATAAAACTCAACCGCGCTTTGTTTGCTGACATGATGTGGAATAATCGCCAGATTATTGCCATTGATATGGATATAGCACTGTTCCAGTAGAGGTTTAGGTAATTTCTCAACAAGCCGATCTAAAAATAACGCACCAGCTTGTTTTTGCTTTGCAACAGAATAAATACTCAGTTCATTTTCAACTAAAGTCCAAGTTCTTACTGCACCCAAATCTTTGGCATAGTCATGCAAAGCTTCTGGCAAGTCAGTCAGTATGCCATTGAGTTGAATTTCATGTTGTTTTTGAAGATCAAACCAGTCAGTATCCACAGCTAAATTTTGATCCAGAATCGTGCCACCATGGGAACAAATCGCACCATATTTAAAAGGGATTTGTACACGTTTAAAGCCTTCAACTGAGCGAGCAGTTACAGGCACAACCTCAGCAGATTCAAGCAACCAATTCAAAAAAGACTGCTGTTTTGGACTCATATATGAAAGCGGTTGTCCTGAAACATCTGTAGTCACCATTTGATGTTGTGGAGTCGGTTGCTGTTTTCGATAAGTTTGAAATAAAGTGTCATCCAAGTCGACAAAGACTAAAGGTTTAGGGTTCATAACTGATCACTTCCAAATTTTTAATTTGTTCAAACAAGCTTGGGTCTACGCTATCTTGGTGTGTTTCAATCACCAAAAGCACCCGATCAAATTCTTGATGTTTTACGTTATAAGCAAAGTTTTGGATATTTAACCCATAATTATCATGAAACTGGCAAATACTTTTTATCGCATGTCCTTGCATGATCGGTGAACGTGTTGTTGAACTAAAGTAAGTTTCAGCACCTTGTTGTTCCAACTGTTCTGCAATAAGAAAAGGGATCCAACTAAACTCACCTGAACCCAGTACAAGTATTTTTTCGCCTGGATGATTAATGTGAATATGTTCCCATGGCGTACATTCTAAATAACCTGGCTCACGTCCCCAATTATTTGGTGCAATAATTTTCTGTGCCTGTTGCTCAGTGGAGCTGACATTGGGCATATTAATCTGAATATTGTGCTGATTCGCTTGCCACTGCCAATTCCCTTGCAATAATGAAACCACTTCCACAGGGATATCAAGTTCATCCGTTGCAAGACTGTGCTCAGCCCAGTTCACCAACGTGACCAAGATCACGCGTTCAACTTGCTGCAAACCAGAATTTGTTAAGCTGTTGATCAGGTTTTTAAAGGTTTTTCCAGTCGAAATTTCATCATCAACTAAAATCAAAGTCTTTGAATCAATCACTTGCTGATGTTTAACTGGATCATGGCTGCTTAGAATAAACTGATCCTGAGCATGGCTATGTTCTTCTAGAAAAAGCCCCAACGTGGGTAAAGTCGATACAGGGTGTCGTGTTGTGGTTAAGAAAATCGCATTTTTGCCATGTTGTTTTTTTAATTCACGATAAACCCCAGCACCCAAACCGACTGCTGTTTCGGCCATACCAATGACACAGATTGGCCCAGCCAAGTCTGTAGGTACTAAACTGGCTAAATCGCTATAACTGCGCTGCATGACAGAGGGTGCGACAGGGATATGTTTCCCCAATACTTTGGAAACAAATAAAAATGCTCTTTTAGGATTAATTCTTTCTGCAAAATCTAATAAATCATCTAAAGCCCAGTGGCTATGTTGTTGGTTAACTTGAACACTGATTCGCCCACGACTTAAATCTATATGCTTCATCTATATTACAAATCCAATTTTATACTATGGGCAATCGGTAAAGCTTTTACAGGCGATTGGTGTGGTGCTCGAACTAAATTCAAATTTAATTTTTCAGCAATCAGTTCAGCAATCAAATTGACTCCCGTATGTTGTGTATAAGCAAAACCTCCAGCAGGGCGTGGATTGATCTCAAGAATATGCCATTGCAAGCTTTCATCTTGTTTGAATTGGATATTAATTAGTCCATCACATTGAAAATAATCGACTAAATCTATACAAATTTGATGACAAGGATGTTGCAAAAAACACTCTTGAAAATAAACATGTTTGATTCTGGTTACTTGAGCAATGATCTTTCCTTGACTACAAGCAATATCAACTGAACATTCTTGCCCAGCCAAATAAGGCATAATCAGATATTCAACAGGCTCTTCCTGCTGACTATATGCCTCTATAAATTGCTGAGTATTACATTTGGTCGGTGAGCTAAAGTTTTTAAAGTACGATACATGATTCTGTAAGCGGACAAAGCCGGCACCATAAACCCCATAAACAGGCTTAGCGCAGATCTCACTATGTTGTAGCTGTAATGTTTCAATGGATGTTTTCAGCGTTTCTGTGGAATTGGCTAATAACGCTGGAATGACAGATAAATTTTGCGCTTCACAATGTAAGGTAAATTGGTATTTATTGTTCATCAACTCATGCTGTTCTGAGCTGAGTGTACCAGTAATCAACTGAATAGCATGTTGTTCAAATTGAGCTCTAAACGGCTCAATATGTTGGCTGTGTTTTCCACAGAAGAGCAGTTGAATATTATGTTCAATACATTGTTCTAATAACCATTCAGCGCTCTTTGAAATAGCAGGTTGCTGAAGATAAACATCAGCACTTAAGGCAAGTTCGGGACGGTTACGGCTGTGAGAACAAAATATAGTCAGTTGTTTTGATATACTCGAACTTTTCAGTAATTGAATCATATCATTTTGACAGGAATAACACTCGGCGATCCAAATTTTATATTGCTGTAGCACGGGTAATTTAATCTCAAATTTTTATAAAGAATAACGAAGTTTTTAAAGCGACTATCTGATGCGCTGGAAAATATAACAATTCCCCATAGTGATACAATATTTAATTTTTATATTTTGTAAAAGTAATGAAACATAAAGAAAAAAAACACTGAAACACTTGAGATTAGGAATTTTTATGGTAAAACATAGCATATCTATTTTTATTTGTTTTTTATAAAGAAAGTTAATTTAAAAACTTCATTTGAATAACGCATGATTTTAAATTCATTTTATCAAAAAGCGATAATATACCTATAAAGTGGAGGATTTATGCAGCTGGTTGCTGGTGGAAATATTCAAATACCTGCTCAGGATATTGAAATTTGTATAAAAACAGGTTTTTCATCTGACATAGAATTAGATGTTACAGCATATTTACTGGCCCAAGGCACGCTTAAAGTGCGTGGTGATCAGGACATGATTTTTTATGGACAACGTCAAACCCCCAATCAAAGTGTGGTTTTGCTAGAATCATCATCTAAGAACCCAAATCTCACCAAATTAAAAATCAATACTGCACTTTTAGATGCACAAATTCAAAAAATCGCTATTTGTGTCACGATCAATCAACCAAACACCATTGGAAATATTGTTCCGATTGATATTGAGCTTTATGCAGCGCAACAGCGTATTGCGACTGCACATTTGGATACTCGGAATAGAACTGAAAAAGCCTTAATCCTTGCAGAGATTTATTTACATAACAGCCAATGGAAATTTCGCTTTGTTGGTCAAGGATTTAATGGTGGGTTAAAGCCATTGGCTGAAAACTTTGGTGTTGTGATTGCCGATGAAGTGAAAAATACTACACCTACACCTACACCTACACCTACACCTACACCTACAAATTCAAATATTAATCTTTCTAAAATTCGACTGGATAAAAACAATTCAACCATCAATTTAACCAAGAAAGGCAATGGTTTTGGAAAAATTTCAGTCAATTTAAACTGGAATAAAAGCCAGCCCAAATCCCAATCATTTTTTCAGAAACTATCGGGTTCAAGTGCAATAGATCTAGACCTTGGCGCGATGGTGCAACTTAAAAATGGTGAAATTGATTTAGTACAACCGCTGGGTAATCGTTTTGGCCGTTTTGAGGTCAAACCATTTATTCAGCTTGATGGCGATGATCGTACAGGTTCATCTGTACAAGGTGAAAATCTACATATCAATGGTAATCAATGGGATCAAATTGAACGCATTGTGATTTATGCTTATATTTATCAGGGTGCTGCGCAATGGGCTGCAACAGATGGTGTGGTCACCATTAAGATCCCAGACCAACCTGAAATTGAAGTTCATTTGACGGATGGTAATCAATTGACAACATGTTCTATTGTAGAATTAAAGAATAACAATGGCACTATACAAGCCAACCGAGAAGTTCGTTATTTTAAAGATCAAAAATATTTAGATGAACATTATGGTTTTGGGTTCCGATGGACACATGGTTCTAAAAATTAATTGACTGCATGTATTTAAACAATGAATGCACACTGCAATAAAGTAGAGGAAATATAAATGGCAATTTCATTAAACAAAGGTGGCAACTTATCTTTAAGCAAAACTGACCCAAGTTTAAACCAAGTTTTGGTCGGCTTAGGTTGGGATGCACGTGCAACCGACGGAACAGATTTTGACTTAGATGCTTCGGCATTTTTATTGAGCGAAAATGGTAAAGTTCGTGGTGAACACGATTTCATTTTCTATAACCAAACACGTTCACCTGAAGGTTCTGTTGAACATACAGGTGATAACCGTACAGGTGCGGGTGATGGTGATGATGAAGCAGTTCGCATTAATCTCGCACAAGTACCTGCAGATGTTCAAAAAATTGCAATTACAGTCACCATTCATGAAGGTGAAAGTCGCGGTCAAAATTTTGGTCAAGTTCAAAATGCGTTTATTCGCGTGGTAAATGATCAAAGCAATACTGAAATTGTGCGTTTCGATTTGAATGAAGATTATTCAACAGAAACTGCCATGATTTTTGGTGAATTATATCGCCACAATGGTGAGTGGAAGTTTAGAGCTGTAGGACAAGGTTATGCTGGCGGTTTAAGCGCAATGTGCCAACAGTTCGGTATAAGCATCTAATATAAGAGTTCAATGGATGAAACATTTTCGCTTTTCGATTCTTTTTACCATCATTTGTCTAGCAATTTCTGCGTATTGGGGTTTTACACATGGTCCCCAAGCCGGCCTAATGACCATGTTCAAGGCATTGGCAATTACTGCAATTCTTGCAGTGATGGAAGTTTCTTTATCGTTTGATAATGCTGTAGTAAATGCTTCGGTACTTAAACACTGGAATCATTTCTGGCGAACCTTATTTTTAACAGTCGGTATTGTTATCGCTGTATTTGGTATGCGTTTAATCTTCCCATTACTCATTGTTGGCGTCACTGCAGACATGGGCATGATAGAGGTTGCAAAACTTGCGCTGAACGATCCAAAAACCTACTCTGAAAAGCTCATGGCACACCATGCTGAAATTGCAGCGTTCGGTGGTATGTTCTTGCTCTTAGTTTTTCTTAACTTTTTATTTGATGATGAAAAAGATGAGCATTGGTTCCATTGGTTGGAGTCAAAACTCGCTGATCTAGGCAATATTCAAGCGATTTCAGTGTTTATTTCATTATGTGCATTATTGGTTATGGCTAATTTTGTACCTGAAACTTCTCGTCTTGTTGTAACTATGGCTGGGATCTGGGGAATTGTGGTTTATGTCGGTGTTCAGGTGATCGGACACTTGCTTGAAGGCGGTTCACATGATGATGAACAAGAAGCAACTGAACAAACAACTTCAAATAATGGTGCACCAGTCACAGGTACAATCATCAAAGGCGGTATCGGTGGCTTCTTGTATCTTGAAGTACTTGATGCGTCTTTTAGTTTCGATGGTGTAATCGGTGCTTTTGCAATTACCAGTGATGTGGTAATTATTATGCTGGGCTTGGCAATCGGTGCAATCTTCGTGCGTTCTATGACGGTTTACCTTGTAGAAAAAGGTACGCTTGATGCTTATGTTTACTTAGAACATGGCGCGCATTATGCGATTGGTGCACTTGCATTCATCATGCTTGCAAGTGGAACAGGCTTACATATACCTGAAGTCGTAACAGGCTTGATTGGTGTCGCATTTATTGTTTGGGCAGTAATCTCATCAATTTCATATAGTAAAAAACAATCTCTTGAAACAACTGAAAAAGGAAATTAAAAATGGCTATTAATTTATCAAAAGGCGGTAACATCAACCTGTCTAAAACAGCGCCTACAATGAATAAAGTAGACTTAGGTTTAGGCTGGAATCCTCGTGTGACAGATGGTAAAGCATTTGACTTGGATGCGGTTGCTTTTCTGACTGGTGAAAATGGCAAAGTTCGTTTAGATGGCGACTTCATCTTCTTTAACCAAAAAACTTCTCCTTGTGGTTCTGTTAATCATAACGGTGATAACCGTACAGGTGACGGTGATGGTGATGACGAAACAATTTCAGTTGATCTAGCTAAAGTACCTGCTGATGTCGCAAAAATTGTTTTTGCTGTAACCATTCATGAAGGCCAACAAAATGGTCAAAACTTCGGTATGGTGGACAAAGCTTATATCCGTGTAATCAATCAGGATAACAATGCAGAAGAACTTGCACGTTTTGACTTATCTGAAGACGGTAGTACAGAAGTTGCTATGATTTTTGGTGAGTTATACCGTCATAGCGGTGAGTGGAAATTTAAAGCAGTCGGCCAAGGCTTTAACGGCGGCTTAGGTGCTTTGGCTGCAAGTTATGGTGTTGCAGTTTAATTTTTAAAATCTGTACTAAAAGATTTATCTTTTAGTACTTGAAAGTGATTCGGTTTAAATCGGTTCATTTATGAACACAGTAAAAATTATTTTCAAGTACTAAATAGAGAACAACAATGCAATTCATCACTGGACAAAAACTGGCACTTCACCAATTGTTGCAGACAGAGACACAGTTTAAACTACGTGTACAGGTTCAAGCACCTTTTGAAATCGATATTTCTAGTTTTGGTATTGCGCCAAACGATAAACTTTTCCATGATGATTATATGACTTTCTATAATCAGCCACAGACTCCGAAAGGCGAAGTTCAATATCAGCTTCAAGGCAACATGCATAGTTTTGCCTTTGATTTAAACAAGATAGATACAGCGCGAACATCACGTTTTGTGATCTGTGCCACTTTATCCAATGAGCAGTCTCAAATCCACAATATACAATCGATTCTGGTCGAGTTATGTAATCAACAAGGGCAGGTGCTTGCGAGTTATCTTTTAAATGGTTCTAATTTTAGCCAAGAAAAAGCTGTGATGCTGACTGAGATTTACTTTAAAAGTGATGCTTGGCGTATCGCTGCAATTGGTCAAGGTTTTAATGGTGGCTTAAAGGCTTTGGTTGAGCACTTTGGGGGAGAAGTTGAAGAAAGTACAGCAGCTGCTCCATCAACAGTAAACCCATCGACAAGCAATACACCATCAACAATCGATCTGAAAAAGAAAGTGGTACTGGATAAAATCCAAAATGCAGCTCCACATTTGGTAGATATTACTAAAAAGTCTTTAATCAGTTTAGAAAAAAACAATTTACTCGATGTAAAAGCTCGTGTCGCTTTAGTGCTAGATTATTCAGGTTCAATGCACCAACAGTATATAAAAGGTGATGTGCAAAAAGTACTTGACCGAATTATGCCCTTGGCAGTCAATTTTGATGATGATGGCAGTTTTGAGTGCTGGGCATTTGCAGAAAAATCATTGCGATTAAGCGATGTAACCTTGAACAACTTAGAAAATTTTGTCAATACAGATCAAGGCGGTCATCCAAAGTGGAAAGCTGGTGCACGTTACAATAATGAACCCGCTGTACTTGAAGCCGTGATCCAATATTTTACCCAAGAAAATCCATCTCATTTACCGGTATACGTGGTATTTGTTTCAGATGGCGGGGTCAGTGAAAGTAAAAAGATTAAAAATATTCTTAAAAATGCATCCAGTTTTCCTATTTTTTGGCAGTTCGTGGGTATCGGCGGCCGTAACTATGGTGTGTTGGAACAACTCGATACGATGGATGGACGAGTAGTAGATAATTGCAATTTTTTTGAAATGAGCAATATTCAAAGTATGCCTGAAGCGCAACTGTATGATGCACTGCTTCAGGAATTTCCACTGTGGTTAAAAGAAGCGAAAAATAAAAACATTATTCGATAAAGTGAGGGCAATCGATGGCTAAATTTGAACTTGTAGGCAGTCCAGAACCATTTCTATTGGTCGATTTGGTACAGGGAGAAAAAATATTTTGTGAATCTGATGCAATGGTCATGATTGAGCAAAATTTAGAATTGGCAGGAAATTTACGCGGCGGATTATTTCAATCATTTATGCGTAGATTTACCACAGGTGAATCGCTGTTTCAGCAAGAAATCAAAGCATCATTTGGTCATGGACAGTGTTTGCTTTCTCCAAACATAGATGGTGATATGCAAATTCTTAACATAGGACCTCAGCAATACACTTTATCTGATGGGGCTTTTGTTGCAGCAACAGAACATGTCAATGTCAAAGCCAAGATTCAAGCAAATTTAGGTGGTGGATTCTTTGGTGATACAGGTGGTTTTGTGGTGATGGAATCATCTGGACAAGGACAACTGTGTATTTCAGGCTGTGGTACCTTGATGGAAGTAGATGTCAGTACCCAGAACGGAGAAACCACCATTGATAATGGTCATGTTGTGGCATGGGATTCGTCTTTAAGTTACAACATTGGTATGCCAAGTTCACAAAACCGCGGAATTGTTGGAAATCTTTTAAACAGTTTTACCAGTGGTGAAGGTATGGTGCTTAAGTTTAGGGGCAATGGCAAAGTCATTATTTGTTCCCGAAATCGCAAGAGCTACCTCACCTGGTTATCTTCAGCTTTAAATTTAAATAGAAACAATTAAATCTATGAGGGAAACACATGAGTATTAGTTTAGTAAAAGGTCAAAAAATCTCTTTAGAAAAAGGTGATGGTTCATCTTTGACCAAAATTTATCTTGGTGCAGGCTGGGATGTGGCTAAGAGTGGCGGATTTTTAGGTGGTCTTTTTGGTGGAGGTGGTGGTGATTCAATCGACCTTGATGCTTCAGTCATTATTTTTGATGAAAACAACCAACCGCTTGATGCAGTATGGTTCGGTCAATTAAAAAGTAAGGATGGCAGTATTTGGCATTCAGGGGATAATCGGACAGGTGCTGGTGATGGCGATGATGAAGTGATCCATGTTGATCTAACCAAAATCCCACCGCAAGTCAAAGCACTGGTTTTTACAATTAGTAGTTTCCGTGGTCAAACTTTTGAAAAAGTTGAAAATGCTTTTTGTCGTTTAGTTGACTCAAATACCAATACTGAAATCGCAAAATATAACCTTTCAGCAAAAGGCAATTATACTGCCTTGATTATCGCTAAAGTTTATCGCCACAATGGCGCATGGAAAATGTCTGCGATTGGCGATACCTGTAATGGTAAGACCATTCATGACATGCTTCCTTCGATCATTCCGGTGCTTTAAGAGCGGCTGTAAAAATTTTTAATCAACAAAGCCATTTCTAGAAATGGCTTTTTGTTTAAAGTATTTTCAATCTTTCCATTCTAAAGTTATCAATTCTGTAAAATAATTCTATAATAGCGTCCATTATTACTGACCTCAGTTGCGGTTGGTTCATTTTTAAGTCAATTTCTTCTCCGTGATTCGGCTTATTTTTCAATATTTAAATTTTATGTGTCCATGCCAACACATAAGAATATTTAGGTGCCCACATGGAAATCAAAGTCAATTACCTCGACAATCTTCGACAAGAAGCCAAGTTCGATGACTTTACAGTAATTGCTGATCAACCCATTCGCTATAAAGGTGATGGCTCTGCGCCGGGTCCTTTCGATTATTTTCTTGCATCATCTGCTTTGTGTGCTGCTTACTTTGTCAAAGTATATTGTGCAGCTCGTGATATCCCGACAGATAATATTCGTTTATCTCAAAACAATATTGTCGATCCTGAAAACCGCTATAAACAAATTTTTAAAATTCAGGTTGAACTACCTGCGGATATTTCGGATAAAGATCGTCAAGGTATTTTGCGTTCGATCGACCGTTGTACCGTTAAAAAAGTCATCCAAACAGGTCCTGAATTTGTTATTGAAGAAGTTGAAAGTATTGATGCAGATGCACAAGCATTGCTCATGCCAAACTTAGCACAAGAAAGCTCAACTTATATTGAAGGTAAAGATCTACCTTTAGAGCAAACTATTGCCAATATGTCAGAGATTCTGGCAGGTTTGGGAATGAAAATTGAAATTGCCTCATGGCGAAATATTGTTCCAAATGTATGGTCATTACATATTCGTGATGCGCAATCTCCAATGTGTTTCACCAATGGTAAAGGTTCAACCAAAGAAAGTGCTTTGGCTTCGGCATTAGGCGAGTTCATTGAGCGTTTAAATTGTAATTTCTTCTATAACGACCAGTTTTGGGGTCAAGACATTGCCAATGCTGAGTTTGTACATTATCCAGATGAAAAATGGTTTAAACCAGGACCAAATGGAGCGCTACCTAAAGAAATATTGGATGAATATACATTAGAGGTATATAACCCAGACAATGAATTGTTAGGTACGCATTTATATGACACCAACTCAGGTAATACTGAGCGTGGGATTTGTTCATTACCGTTTGTACGCCAATCAGATCAAGAAGTTGTATATTTCCCATCAAATTTGATTGAAAACTTATATCTAAGCAATGGTATGAGTGCAGGAAATACCTTAACCGAAGCTCAAGTACAGTGTTTATCTGAAATTTTTGAACGTGCGGTTAAACGTGAAATTTTAGAGGGAGAAATTGCACTTCCAGATGTACCTGAAGACGTTTTAGCAAAATACCCGCGTATTGTTGAGGGCATTAAAGGCCTAGAAGAACAAGGCTTTCCAGTCTTGGTTAAAGATGCATCGTTGGGTGGTGAATTTCCAGTGATGTGTGTCACACTGATGAACCCACGTACAGGCGGCGTATTTGCATCGTTTGGTGCACATCCTAAGCTTGAAGTTGCTTTAGAGCGTAGCTTAACCGAGTTATTACAAGGTCGTAGTTTTGAAGGTTTAAATGATTTACCTAAACCAACCTTTAGCAGTAATGCGGTGACTGAACCGAATAATTTTGTTGAACATTTTATCGATTCAAGTGGTGTGGTATCTTGGCGTTTCTTTAGTGCAAAATCAGACCATGACTTTGTTGAGTGGGATTTTAGCAGTGCAGGTGAAAATGCCAATGCTGAAGAAGTAAAGACCATGCTAAACATTCTTGAGGAAATGGGCAAAGAAGTCTATATCGCAGTCTATGAGCACTTAGGGGCGACAGCTTGCCGTATCATTGTGCCTGATTATTCTGAAATTTATTTGGTTGAAGATTTAATTTGGGACAATACCAACAAAGCATTGTTATTCCGTGAAGATATTTTAAATCTTCATCGTTTGGATGATGAGCAACTTGAAGCCTTAGTTGAACGTCTAGAAGAAGTTGAAGTGGATGATTACACCGATATCGTAACTTTAATTGGGATTGAATTTGATGATAATACTGTGTGGGGACAACTGACCATCCTTGAGTTAAAACTGTTGATTTATCTTGCTTTACAACAGTTTGAAGAAGCCAAAGATTTAGTTGAACAATTCCTGCAATACAATACCAATACTGTAGAACGCGGCTTGTTCTACCAGTGTATGAATGTAATGCTTGAAGTTGAACTAGATGACGACATGGATTTAGATGACTATGAAGCGAATTTCCGTCGTATGTTTGGTGATGAACGAATGGATGCAGTTATTGGTTCTCTAGACGGCAGTATGCGTTTTTATGGTTTGACTGAAACCAGTATGCAGCTTGAAGGACTTGATCGTCATTTAAGACTTATTGACAGCTATAAGAAGTTACATAAGGCACGTGCTAAAGCTGTTGGCTTAGCAAGTTAAACGCATTTTACTTTAGAATATAAGTGAAATACCCAAGATTCGTCTTGGGTTTTTTATTTTTAAAAATAATACAATATTTAAAAAATCACTCAATCAAAGGATTAAGTTTATACTGATGATGAAATGGCCTATCCCTAATATCTCTTATGAATAAGTGAATGACTAATCCATCAATAAATTTTGATATTTATCAGCTTGTGTTCTTAAAAAATCCCAAACCAATTTAATACGCGGTTCATGCTGTAAATCGACTAAAGTTAGCATCCAGAAGGTATGAATAAAACGAACTTCGTCTTGTAACACCTGTTTAAGTTCTGGCTTATTTTCTGCCAAAAACTTCGGCAAAATTGCCAATCCAGCACCTGCACTCACAGCAACTTGTTGGGCCAAAATACTGCTACTTCTAAAATTCGCATTGAGCTGTAAGGGCAGACGTTCTAAACAATACAGTTCAGGGCTATAAATTAAATCGTCAATATAGTTTACAAACTGATGGTTTTTTAAATCTTCAAGTTTTTTAATCGCTTGGGTACTTTCTAAATAGCTTTTACTGCCATAAATTTTAAGACAATAATCGGTTAAACGGGTAATGATATAAGGTCCTGACTTAGGACGATCGATGGAAATCACAATATCAGCTTCACGATGCGACAGCTTAATCATTTTTGGAACGGGGATAAGATCAATCGTGAGTAAAGGGTATTGTTTAGACAGTTCTGCCAATAGCTGGGCTAAAAATGCTGTTCCAAAACCCTCAGGTGTGCCAATTCGCACATGTCCTTGTAAAGGTAAGTTGGGCTTTTCAATTTGCAAGAATGCTTGTTCCATTTGCTCAACACGGGGCACCAGTGCCAAGCCTTCCATAGTCAGTTCATAGCCTGTGGCTTCGCGTCTAAACAACGGCGTTCCTAAAGCTAATTCTAGCGCCTGTATCCGTCTAGACACGGTACTGTGTTCGACCCCAATAATACGAGCTGCATTGGTTAACGTCTTGGCACGCGCTAAAACTAAAAAAAACTGTAGGTGATCCCAATCGACTTTCATTGTGTATGACATCCTTGTGCATATTTGCACATTCATTGTGCGTTAATTTCTATTGGTCATCTATATTTTCTTTGTTAGTTTGATTTGAAACAGCACTGATGAAAATACTGCTTTTGGCTATTTTCTAAAAATGTAACAACAAAAAATATTGCCTATGGAGAGGTTATGAACACAATGTCAAATATTCATTCGACGACGGCTAAATTGTTAATTAATGGAAAATTTACCGAATCAAATACTACTGAGTGGCAAGACATTCTAAATCCAGCGACCCAAGAGGTACTTGGTCGTGTCCCAATGGCAACTTTAGACGAAGTTGATGCTGCAATTGCTGCTGCACAAGAAGCATTTAAAACTTGGCGTTTTACACCAATTCAAGCCCGTATGCGTATCATGCTGAAACTGCAAGATTTGATTCGTGACAATATGAAAGATATTGCCCGTGTTTTGACCGCAGAACAAGGTAAAACCTTGGCTGATGCAGAAGGTGATATTCAACGTGGCTTAGAGGTAGTTGAACATGCTTGCTCAATTGGTACCTTGCAAATGGGTGAATATACTGAAGGTGTAGCCCGTGGTGTAGATACTTATACCTTGCAGCAACCATTGGGTGTATGTGCTGGAATTACCCCGTTTAATTTTCCTGCCATGATTCCACTATGGATGTTTCCAATGGCGATTGTTTGCGGCAATACCTTTGTACTTAAACCGTCTGAGCAAGATCCATTATCGACCATGATGCTGGTTGAATTGGCATTACAAGCGGGCGTACCTGCTGGTGTACTCAATGTGGTACATGGTGGCAAACAAGTGGTAGATCGTCTATGTACGCATCCAGACATTAAAGCCATTTCATTTGTAGGTTCAACAGCGGTAGGGACGCATGTCTATAACTTAGCGGGTCAACATGGTAAACGTGTGCAATCGATGATGGGAGCAAAAAACCATGTCGTGGTCATGCCAGATGCCAACAAAGAACAAACCTTAAATGCTTTAGTTGGTGCTGCATTTGGTGCGGCTGGACAACGTTGTATGGCATTGTCTGTTGCTGTCATGGTCGGTGAAACTAAAAACTGGGTGGATGAATTGGTTGAAAAAGCCAAAACACTCAAAGTCAATGCTGGGCATGAACCGCAAACAGATATTGGTCCTGTGATCTCACCACGTGCCAAAGCTCGCGTTATAGATTTGATTAATAGCGGTATTGAACAAGGTGCACAACTCTTACTTGATGGTCGAGGCGTACAAGTTCAAGGCTACGAAAATGGCAATTTTGTTGGTGCAACCATATTCAATCAAGTCAGCACCGATATGCGTATCTATACTGAAGAAATTTTTGGCCCTGTATTAGCCATTATTCATGTTGATACGCTTGAACAAGCCATTGAATTGGTCAATGCCAATCCGTTCGGGAATGGTGTGGGTTTATTTACTCAAAGTGGTGCAACAGCGCGTACTTTCCAAAGCACCATTGATATTGGTCAAGTTGGTATCAATATTCCAATTCCTGTGCCGGTTCCATTCTTTAGCTTTACCGGGTCAAGAGGTTCAAAATTAGGGGACTTAGGGCCTTATGGTAAACAAGCAGTACAGTTCTATACTCAAACCAAAACCATTACCAGTCGTTGGTTCGAAGACACACAAGAAAAAGGTGAAGTGAATACCACCATCAGCTTGCGTTAATATAGGAGTTCAAGGATGAATATTGCATTTATTGGTTTAGGCAATATGGGCGGTAAAATGGCCCATAATTTACTCAAAGCAGGCTTTACGGTTTATGGCTTTGATTTAAGTGATGTTGCAATCGCACATTTCACCGAAGCAGGCGGAATTGCCTGTAATAGTCCACAGAAAGCAGCAGAAAATGCAGATGTCGTAATCACCATGCTGCCAGCCGCAAAGCATGTTAAAGAGGTGTATTTAGGTGAAAATGGGGTACTTGCTGTGCTTAAACAAGGCAGCTTATGTATCGACAGCAGTACCATTGATCCACAAACCATTAAAGACATTGCTGCAATTGGTGCAGAGCAAGGAATTCAAATTTGTGATGCACCTGTTTCAGGTGGCACGATCGGAGCTCAAGCAGGTACGCTAACCTTTATGGTAGGAACTGATGATAAAGCCTTTGAACAAGTCAAATCTGTGCTTGCACCAATGGGTAAGAACATCGTGCACTGTGGTGAAGTGGGTGCAGGACAAATTGCTAAAATTTGCAATAATCTCATTTTAGGCATTTCAATGGCCGCAGTGGCTGAAGGCATGGCGCTAGGGGCAAAACTCGGTATTGATGCACAAGCATTAGCAGGCGTAATCAATAGTTCAAGTGGTCGTTGCTGGAGCTCGGAAGTGTGTAACCCATGGCCGGGTATTTCTGCAAATGCACCTGCTGGACGTGGTTATAGTGATGGCTTTGCCTCTCAACTGATGCTTAAAGATTTGGGTTTGGCTGTTGAAGCCGCAGGCCAAGTCAAACAACCTTTGCTTTTAGGTGGTTTGGTACAGCAGCTTTATCAACAACTGTGTATGCAAGGTAATGCTCAACTCGATTTTTCCAGCATCATTCAGCAATATTTGCCTAAAGAAACTTAATCATCAATCGAAGCATGGTCAATTTCACCACCAATGGGTGGTGAAAAACCAATAGATTCACTCGTGTCATGAATAACAATAAATCCAGGCCGGAGTATATAATATGTTGAATTATCATGATGTTGCTAAAACATTTAATTTAGATGGTGCGGTTCAAGAAATGCTCTCAGGTTCGGTTGATCAACTGAATGCCTGTTATGAATGCTGTGACCGACATGCAGAAGCAGATCGCGAAAAAGTTGCCCTATATTGGCAAGGTAAAGATGGCCGTAAAGAACAATACACCTTTGCTCAACTGAAAAAATGGTCGAGTCAGTTTGCCAATTTTTTAAAGTCACAGGGTATTCAAGCCGGTGATCGTATTTCGGGTTTATTACCAAGAACTCCCGAATTATTGGTGGTGATTCTTGCTGCTTGGCGAATTGGTGCAGTTTATCAACCGCTATTTACTGCATTTGGCCCAAAGGCGATTGAACATCGAGTTCAGCTGGCAAAAAGCAAATTGGTTGTGACCGATATCGGCAATCGTAGCAAACTGGATGAAGTTGCACAGTGTCCACAAATTATGACCGTCTCTGATCAACAGGGCCATGCTGTACAACAAGACGATTTAGATTTTTGGAAAGAACTCAATCAACATGCTGAGCAATGTGATCTGGTCATGCAAAGCATTCAAGATCCATTTTTACTGATGTTTACCTCGGGTACCACGGGGCCTGCAAAACCTTTAGAAGTTCCACTCAAAGCCTTAATTGCTTTTGGCAACTATATGAAAGATGCGATCGGCTTACGCGCAGATGATGCATTTTGGAATATTGCTGATCCAGGTTGGGCGTACGGTTTATATTACGGTATCACAGGACCCTTGTTGTTAGGCCATGCCACTTTGTTTTATGAAGGTGGTTTTAGCATAGACAGTTTGTGTCAAATTATTGATGATTATAAAATTAATAATTTGGCAGGTGCACCTACAGCATATCGGATGATGATGGCCGCGGATCCCACTCAAATGGCACAACTAAAAGGTAAATTCCGGGTTGTGAGTAGTGCTGGTGAACCTTTAAATCCTGAAGTTTTTCGTTGGTTTAAACAAGTGCTTGATGCGCCTATTTTTGATCATTATGGACAGACAGAGGTGGGCATGGTGGTGTGCAATCATCATGGTTTAAGCCACGAGGTCCGTGCAGGCGCTGCTGGTTTTGCCAGCCCAGGTTATCGTGTTGCTGTGGTAGATGATCAAGGCAATGAGTTGCCTGCCGATACCGCTGGAATTTTAGCGGTAGATATCAGTCAATCACCGATGATGTGGTTTGGTGGTTATAAAGAAAGTCGTAAATCACCATTTATCAAAAATTATTATTTGACCGGTGATACTGCTGAATTACATGCAGATGGGAGTATGAGCTTTGTTGGACGTAGTGATGATGTGATTACCACCTCTGGATATCGTATTGGACCTTTTGATGTAGAAAGTGCATTACTTGAACATGAGGCAGTGATTGAAGCTGCTGTTGTTGGAGTCCCCGATCCAGAGCGAACAGAAATCGTTAAAGCTTTTGTGATTTTGGCAGAAAATAAAACACCATCTGAGGAATTGGCTGAACAACTTGGGCAATTTGTCAAAAAACGTCTGTCTGCCCATGCTTATCCAAGACAAGTTGAATTTGTTACTGAACTACCCAAGACCCCAAGTGGCAAGATTCAACGCTTTTTACTACGAAATCAAGAAATTGCTAAACAACAATTAAGTGTATAAAGCGAGTAAGGATCATCCTACACAAGCTAAACTTGCCGAATGTAGGATGTTAAATGATGCTAAGGAATATGAAATGCAATTTACTGAAGAACAATTATTGATTCAGGACATGGCGAAAAGTTTCGCCCAAGAACAAATTAAACCAAATGCAGCGGAATGGGATAAACACAGCATTTTCCCCAAAGAGACCTTGTCAAAAATGGGGCAATTGGGATTTATGGGGATGCTGATTTCAGAGCAATGGGGTGGTTCAGATACTGGTAACTTATCCTATGTCCTTGCACTTGAAGAAATTGCGGCGGCCGATGGCGCAACCTCTACCATTATGAGTGTGCATAATTCAGTCGGTTGTGTTCCGATTGCTAAATTTGGTAATGAAGAACAAAAACAAAAATATTTAATGCCTTTGGCACAAGGTGAAATGATCGGTGCTTTCGCATTGACCGAACCGCATACTGGTTCTGATGCAGCAGCACTGAAAACCCGAGCTGTCAAAGATGGTGAGGATTGGATTATTAACGGTGCAAAACAATTTATTACTTCAGGAAATAATGCTGGTGTAATTATTGTATTTGCAGTGACCGATCCAAGTGCTGGTAAAAAAGGTATCAGTGCCTTTATTGTGCCACGGGAAACTGCGGGCTATGAAGTGATTCGGACTGAAGAAAAACTGGGATTGCATGCTTCAGATACCTGTCAAATTGCATTGACTGATGTGCGTGTACACAAAAGCTTAATGTTAGGTCAAGAAGGCGAAGGGCTTAAAATAGCACTGTCTAATCTGGAAGGCGGTCGTATTGGTATTGCTGCGCAAGCGGTGGGTTTGGCACGTGCTGCCTTAGAAGAAGCCAGCAAATATGCCAAAGAACGGATTACTTTTGGAAAACCGATTTTTGAACATCAGGCAATCGCTTTTCGTTTGGCCAGTATGGCAACAGAAATCGAAGCAGCTCGTCAATTGGTCCATCATGCCGCACGATTGAAAGAAGCAGGCAAGCCCTGTCTCAATGAAGCCTCAATGGCAAAATTATTTTCCTCAGAGATGGCAGAGCGTGTCTGTTCTGCTGCACTACAAATCTTTGGTGGTTATGGTTATTTAAAAGATTTTCCAATTGAACGGATTTATCGTGATGCACGTATTTGTCAAATCTATGAAGGCACCAGTGACATCCAGCGTTTAGTGATTGCGCGAAGTTTATAAATAGAGTTAATCGCTGTGTATCAGATGATGGGATAAAACAGATAAGGAAATGAATATGCAATTTGAAACAATTTTACTGGAAAAACATAAAGGTGTAGGTTTAATTACACTCAATCGGCCAAAGGCTTTAAACGCATTAAATTCAAAATTAATCCAAGAAGTAAATTTAGCTTTAGATGACTTAGAAAAGGATCAGGATATTGGCTGTATGGTGCTGACTGGTTCAGAAAAAGCCTTTGCAGCAGGTGCTGATATTAAAGAAATGGCGGGATTGAACTTTCCCAATATTTATTTTGATGATTTTTTTAACCTTGCCGATCGAATTGCGCAACGCCGTAAACCCTTAATCGCAGCTGTCAGTGGTTATGCCTTGGGTGGTGGTTGTGAGTTGGCACTGATGTGTGATTTTATTTACTGTGCGGATAATGCCAAATTTGGCTTACCTGAAGTCACTTTAGGCGTGATTCCAGGCATTGGGGGGACGCAGCGTTTAACCCTTGCCATAGGTAAAGCCAAAGCGATGGAAATGTGTTTAACCGCTCGACAAATGGGGGCAATTGAGGCAGAACTGAGTGGTTTAGTTGCCCGTGTGTTTAGTCCCGAAGAGCTTTTAACCCAGACTTTAAGTGCTGCTGAAAAAATTGCTGAAAAATCATTGGTGGCGACAATGATGATCAAAGAATCAATTAATCGTGCCTTTGAAGTGAGTTTGGCGGAAGGTTTACGTTTTGAACGACGAACCTTTCATTCAATTTTTGCTACTTTGGATCAAAAAGAAGGCATGCAAGCCTTTGTTGATAAACGCCAAGCCAACTTTAAAAATCAATAAAAGGATGAAGATCGGATGAATACTGAAAATCATTTAATCGTCGAACAGAACGCAGCTCTGGGTGTGATTACCTTAGATCGAGTGTCCAGCCTGAATGCACTGACTCTGGATATGATCAATGGTATCCGTACACAAGTTGAAACTTGGCAAAATGATGCTAGCATTCAAGCGATACTGATCAAATCTAATAGCCCAAAAGCATTTTGTGCAGGTGGTGATATTCGTTATCTTTACGATTGTTATCAAAATGGTACAGATGGACATAAAGGCTATTTTATTGCTGAATATGACATGTTGAATAGCATTCGCGCGTCTAAAAAACCGGTTGTGGTATTGTTAGATGGCTATGTCTTAGGTGGCGGTTTTGGTCTGGCACAAGCCTGTCATATTATTGTCAGTAGTGAAAAATCACGTTTTGCCATGCCTGAAACGGCGATTGGTTTCTTTCCTGATGTTGCAGCAACGCACTTCTTGTCACGTTTAGATGATATTGGGGTCTATCTGGCAACCACAGGTGACCAAATCAGTAGCAGTGATGCCTTATATTTAGATTTGATTGATTATCATGTTCCTAGCCAACAATTTAATGACTTACTTGATGCGCTGAGCCAATCAAGCAATTTAAGCAAAGACAATATTGAACAGATAATTTCTAAATTTATTACCCGCCCTGTAGAAAGTGAACTCAGTGCATCGGTCGAGAACATTCGTAAGCATTTTGGCTTTGAAAATTTGCAAGATATTGAAAAAAGTCTTGAAAATGAAAAAGATCAACAGCATCAAGCATGGGCAAGCAAAGTCTTAAGCACTTTGCAACAACGTTCTTGGGTGGCGAAAAAAACCAGTTTAAGACTGCAATACTTGGGACGGGGATTGTCATTACAACAATGTATGCAGTTGGAACGAAATTTACAGGATATCTGGTTTGAACATGGCGATATTCTTGAAGGTGTTCGTGCTTTAATTGTCGACAAAGATAAACAGCCAAAGTGGCAAAAAAGCAATATTGTTTTAGATAAAATATTGGCTGAATTAGGTTAGTCTTTTTAATGCGTATATCAGTTCTGTTTTTATAAACATTCAGATACTTTTGAAATAGCAAAAAAGGAAATCATGCGATTTCCTTTTTTCACGATGATCAAAATCACCTATAAATCAATCTTATCGTATATAGCGTTGGCTTTCTCTGTGATTGCAGTCATATGAATTGCACCATGAATCATTCCTGCTAGAAAATGAAATTTCACCAAGACTCCAGCCTCTCTCAATCTTTCAGCATATTGTTCGCCATCATGACGCAGTGGATCATATTCACAGACAAAAATTGTTGCCTCAGGTAAGCCTTGTAATGATTGTGCCAGTAGAGGACTCACCAACTCATTGGTTTTGTCAGAATCACTATTTAAATATTGATCCCAACAATACGCCATTGTTGCAGTCGTTAAGCCATAACCATCCGCATAAGTTTCATAGGATTTACCATGCATCGTGGCATCTAAGGCTGGATAAAACAGCAGTTGTTGACTAATCTGGATTTCTGGATGCGCTTTAGCGAGTAAGCATGCAGCTGCTGCAAGGTTAGCTCCCGCACTATCACCACCCACAACAATACGATTTTGATCAAGCCCTAAACTTAAAGCATGTTCTTGAATATAACGAAGTGCTGTAAAAAAATCTGTCAGCGGTACTGGAAATTTGAATTCAGGCGCTAGGCGATAATCCACTGAAAAGATAACATGCTGTGTTGATTCTGCCAGTAAACGGCATGAACGATCCCACGCATCTAAACTCCCCAAACACCATCCACCACCGTGGGCAAATACTAAAGCTGGATTGCTTTGTAGCTGAACCATAGCATAGGGCGTATATACCCGAACTTGGATTTGAGCTTGATCAGAAGTTGTGACCCAAAAACTGGTTTGATAGCTGGAATCTTGCTCAATACCTTGCTGTTGTATGATGTCCTGATTTACCTGTGCTCTTAATTCACAAAGTGTATTTGCAGCTGCTGTAATAGGTCTAGTGTTAAGCCAGTCTGCAATTTGAAGATCTAAAGACATCTTATTGCTCCTGTTGTAGAAATTCTAAAATCAGGGAACAAAACGCTTCGGGTTGTTCCTCCATAATAAAATGACCACAATCTTTGACAATTGCACTGGTTAAATGCGGTGCAACTTTTTTCATGGTTTTATAAGGTGCATCATTGGTTGCCTGTTCTGCACCAATCGCCAATACAGGCATTTCTAGATTTTTAGTTGCGCGGATTTTATTTTGACGAATGGTTTCGGGGATTGAACGATAGTAATTAAAACCTGCCGTTAAACGTCCCGATACTTTATAAGCCTCAATATAAGTTGCAGCGGCGACTTTATCTCTGTGCCACGACCACTTATCAAAAATATAATTAAGATAAGTTTCTTCACGTCCACTGACCAAAGCTTCAGGTAAGTCCATCACTTGATTAAACATGAAATGCCATAGAAAAATATTTTCATCAGGTGAAACAAAAATAGGCGGTGGCGTTGCCAATCCGGGAATAACGGCTTCAGTCACAGCCAGAGAAGTAACAGATTGGGGAAAATCAGCTGCAAGTGCATAAGCAACCCACATCCCGATATCGTGACCAATCACTGAATAAGTATCATGTCCAAGTTTTGACATTAAGCTGGATAAAATTGTCGCAATTCGCCCCGTATCATAACTTCCATTCAGCGGGACAGAATATCCTGTTCCCGGTGGATCCACAGCAATTGCCTGATAACCATTGTCCGCCAATACGCTCATTACATTTCGCCATGCGTACCATGTTTGTGGCCAACCGGGGATAAGTAATACGACAGGACCACGACCTGTAGAGACATAATGAAGCTTTTTACTGTCTATATGGATGTAATGATGCTGAAATTGATCAACTAAATTTTCATGTGTTGTCATAGTAAATGCTCAATCTCTGCCTTAGATACCCAAAAGTTGATTTATTTGCAATTGATTGACAGGCGCTGCGGCAAAATCATCAAAGGTTTTATCAGTAACATGAATAATATGTTGTTGAATAAACTCAGCACCTTCACTTGCGCCATTCTCTTTATTTTTTAAACAACATTCCCATTCCAAAGTTGCCCAGCCCTGATAGTCGTTATGTGCCAATTTTGAGAAAATTGCTTTAAAATCAACCTGACCATCTCCAGTAGAACGGAATCGACCTGCACGATCTCCCCAATTTTGATAGCCCCCATACATCCCTTGGCGACCTGTCGGGTTAAACTCCGCATCTTTAACATGAAACATTCGAATAAAATCTTTATAGATATCGATGTATTCCAAATAGTTCAGTTGTTGCAAGATAAAATGACTCGGGTCAAAAAGAATCTGACAACGTGGATGGTGGTGTGTCCGTTCTAAGAACATTTCAAAGGAAATACCATCATGTAAGTCTTCACCAGGATGAATTTCGTAGCACAGATTGACATTATGTTCATCACAGGCATTGAGGATCGGCATCCAACGACGTGCAAGTTCATCAAAAGCGGTTTCAATAAGTCCAGCGGGGCGTTGAGGAAAAGGAAAGATATAAGGCCATGCCAGTGAACCTGAAAAAGTTCCCATATCTTGCAAACCTAAGCGGGCAGATGCTTGCACAGAAGCCAACATTTGTTGTTCAGCCCATTGAGTTCTAGCTACTGAATTTCCATGTAAATGTGAAGGTGCAAAACCATCACATAAAGCATCATAAGCTGGATGCACAGCCATAAGTTGTCCAAAAATATGCGTCGTTAACTCACTAATTTTTAAACCATTATTCTGTAAAACTCCTTGTATTTCATCGCAATAATCTTGGCTTGTGGCTGCTAAATTAACATCAAATAAACGCTTGTCCCATGCTGGCAGTTGTACAGCCTTAAAGCCTTTATCGGAAACCCATGCAGCAATGCTCTCTAAATTATTAAATGGGAAAATATCATCACTGAATTGTGCGAGATGAATACTTGGACCTTTGATGGTTTGCATAGCTAAACTCAATTAGTTGTCGATCAACAAACAATAGGCTTTCTTTTGAATAAAAACAACAAGTTTTTAAAAAAGAATCTAAAAAAGGGCAGCCTCTCCAACAAATCCTATTGATTTATTTGCGAAATTTATTTTTTCGAATGATAATAAAAAACACTAAATCGGATTGAAGCGTCGTTATGGCTGGTAGACCAAGAGAATTTGATAGGGAAAAAGCACTGATTCAAGCGCGTGATTTTTTCTGGCAACATGGCTATGAAGGGACTTCGATGTCAGATTTAGTCGAGGTCTTAGGTATTGCTTCAGCACGTATTTATAAAGCCTTTGGCTCTAAAGAAGCGTTGTTTCGAGAAGCTGTTATACACTATGAAGAAAATGAAGGCGGCTTTGCGATCCATGCTTTACAACAAGCAAATATTAAGGATGCGATCAGCCAATTATTTCAAGAAGCAATCAAACTTTATACCCAGAATAATCATTCATATGGCTGTATGGTTGTGTCATCTGCAAGTGTATTAAGTCAGGAAAATCAAAACCTTTTAGACTGGATGAAGCAACAACGTATAGAACGTGGTCAAAGTCTGGTTAAGCGCTTTAAACAGGCAAAAGCAGATGGACAATTATTAGAACATGCTGACCCTGAAATATTAGGGCAATATTACGGACTAGTGCTACATGGATTATCCGTTCAAGCCAGAGATGGTTATTCAGATCAAATGCTTTTGCAAATCATCGATTTTTCCCTTAAAAATTTAGATCAATATCTGGTTTCATCTTAAAATGCTTAGAAATAGATCAGCAATAAAAATGTATAAGTGATGAATATTGATTTGGAATATACATCGTATGATTGAGGCTAATTTTGTTGCATTGTAAGCCCACTTTAAGGCGAACAAATGGACGTTTCATCATGTTGAAAGGGCAATATTGAATAGGTTTTAATTTAGGAATAAATTTAACTTCAATCATATATCTTAATTACTTATGTTGTTTCTCTAGCTAGGACCTATGCTATTCAAAATAGTAATAAGGATTATTTTATCGATTTAACACAAGATAAAGTAAACATAAAAATTCAATCTCAAAAAATCTGTTTTAGTCCGTTTAAAATCGATCAATTTAAGCACTGTTTTTCTGGTAAAGAATCTATCTTGACACAGATAAAATATTCAATATATAGTTAGCTACCATACTATATGGTTAAATACTAAATGAATCTAGAACAGAAATACACAGCGCTTTTGCATGAAGCGCAACGCCGTAAAATGGCAGATATTGAAAATTTGCGACTCTGTTTTCAAACGCTTTCACTCGCTTCAAGTATTGACCGAGACTGTGCCGCACAGCTTGCGCCTTATGGCTTATCTGAAGGGAGATTTGTGCTTTTATTTCTCCTTGATGCAGCTAATGATGCTGTGGCGCCTAAAACTTTAGCTGAACAAGCGGGAATTACCCGTGCCACAGTCACTGGACTACTGGATGGCTTAGAACGTGAACAATTGGTAGAACGTCATGCAGATCCAGAAGATCGTCGCGCGTTATGTATTCGACTGACGGCAAAGGGCAAACAAGTCGCAAAAACTGTGTTTGATCAGCATAGTCGCTGGATTGCCAGCCTGTTTGCTGGTTTAACCCAAGCTGAGCGTGAGCAATTAACAGGTTTACTTGAGAAAGTAGCGAAAAATCTTGTTGATAAGCGCTGATAAAATATCTACATAAAAATCTTTTTAAATTATCCATATAAAACGTTGAATTAAATCAAGGAAAAATCATGAATCACTATCTAATTGAACTCTATTCACCCAATGCAGTTTGGCAAGCTTTACCTACACAAGAGCGCCAACAATATTTGGCTGATGTTGGCGCAGCTATGGGAGGCTTGTCTAGTCTGGGTGTTGAGCTTTTAACACTCACCGAGATTGATACTGCCGTTGATCAAAGTAGTCTTCATCGCTTTATGGGGATTTGGCGCTTTCCAAATCAACAGGCACGGGATGCATTGTTAACAGGTATTCAAGCAAGTGGTTGGTATGACTACTTCGATCATGTAAATGCTGCAGGGGCGGAAGGTGATTTCCAGCAACACCTTGATGCTTTGGCGAAGTTTTAATTTCTCTTCAAAAATGCTTATTTATTTTCAAGGTCATATCAAAGTGTTCTTTAAAGCTTAAATATCTTATAGAAATGCTTGTTCAATGAGAAAAAATTGTGAATACTCATGCGCATAAATTGAGGCTGTAAGATTATCTTTTGGGGTTAGGCAATTACTGTGAAAACGTATCCATTTTCTCGTTTACAAAAAGCACTACTGGCGGTTGGTTCATTTTCATGTCTAGGGCTAAGTTCAGCATTGGCACATGCTGATACTGAAAAAGATACACAGCAACTTAAAACGATTAAAGTAAGCGTTCAAACAGAAGAAACAACACCAACTGCTTATTATCAACCCAAGGTAAATTTATCAGGATTTACTCAGCAGAATCTTGCTGAGATCCCTGCATCTATCAGTACAGTCACCGCGGAACGTATCGCTGACCAACATGCAAAAACCCTGACGGATGTTGTTAAAAATGATGCAGCAATCGGTGATGGCTATGCACCCATTGGTTATTATCCAAACTTTATTATGCGTGGCTTTAACCTAAATTTAGGGTCAAGTTATTTGCTCAATGGTCATTTGTTGCGTGGCGAGCAAAATGTGGCACTTGAGAACAAAGCACAAGTTGAAATTCTAAAGGGTATGAGTGCGATTCAAAGTGGGATGTCAACACCGGGTGGTGTCATCAATTATGTCACTAAACGCCCAGAAGACATTCATGCTATTACCGTTGATGTAGATAGTCATGGTGGCAATCGTGTCGCAACTGACTTGGGTGGCTGGTTGGGAGAAGAGCAGCAGTTTGGTTATCGACTGAATCTGGCCAAAGAAGAAATTCATCCTTATGTTGAGCATGCAGATGGGCAGCGTTTGTTTGGTGCTTTGGCGTTAGATTGGAAGATTTCAGATCGCTCAAAATTAGAATTTGATATTGAATCACAGCGTCAACGTCAGCGCTCAGTTGCAGGTTATCAGTTACTAGGTGGTACAACTGTACCCACTGGGGTTAAATGGGATCGTTTACTTGGCTATCAAAGCTGGAGTAAACCAGTGACCAATGAAAGCCTAAATGCCAGCTTAAAATATATTTACCAAGTGAATGACAACTGGATCACAAATTTGTCTGCTGCACAAAGCCGTGTCGTGATTGATGATTATTCAGCATTTCCGTGGGGTTGTTATAGCGGTACTTGCCAAACGACAGGTTTAGGTAATACTTTTGACCAAAATGGTAACTATGATATTTATGATTTCCGTAATCCAGACGACAGCTTCTTAACCAATCAATTTAAAGCAGGATTAAACGGTAATTTTAGCACAGGGGCTTGGCAGCATAAGCTCAGTTTAGAACTCTCGCATACAGGTAAACGGCATACACAATATAACGCGATCAATGAATGGGTCGGTACAGGAAATATTTATAATGATCCTATAACGTATGCGCCTACTGATAAAACTTTAGGTACACATTATAAATCATTAGACAGTCAACAAACTGCACTGAACTTACTGGACCAGATTGACTTCAACACTGAATGGTCAGTTTTGTTGGGCGGTAAACTGATGCATTTAAATGAAAATGCTTATGATGTGGATGCAAACAACATCCGAGAAACCAATTTTAATCGTTTCTTGCCGCAGTTTGCGTTGATGTATCAACCTTGGGAACATACCCACCTCTATGCTTCTTATGCCAAAGGCTTAAGTGATGGCGGACAAGCCCCTTGGTTTGCTACTGGTATTCCTGATCAAGGTATTGAAGGTAATGCTTTTAAAACTTTAGCACCGATAAATTCAACTCAGTATGAGTTGGGTCTTAAGCAGCAATGGCAAACATTACTGTTTACCGCGGCATTATTCGATTTAACCCAAGACAATCAATACACCAACGCAGACAATTACTTTGTCACGGATGGTAAGCAACATAACCTTGGCTTAGAATTGGGTTTACAGGGACGCTTAGGGCAAAATCTAGATATGACTTCTTCTTTAGCTTTAACTCGTTCACGTTTAAAAGAAATACAAGTGGCTGATTATCAAGGTCATCAAACTCAAAATGTACCGAGTGTCCGTTTTGCCAGTCATCTGTCTTATCGAGTACCACAAGTAGATGGCTTACGTTTATTGGCTGGCATACAGTACAGTAGCAGTAAATATGCCAATAAAACGGGTACAGTAAAAGTATCAGGCTATAGCGTGTTTGATGTAGGTACAGCTTATAACTTCCGCGCTTATGGTTATGACAATACGCTTCGATTCAACCTTGATAATGTATTTAATAAAAAATACTGGCGAGATGCGGGGAGTTTCTTAGGCGATGACTATTTATTTCTTGGCGCACCACGTACTGCACAACTCTCGTGGACTGTGGGTTTTTAAAAAACTTGAGCTTATTGGACATTCAAAATGATAAGCTATTGAAGTCTATATTAAAATGCTTAAATAATTAAATACTGTCCAATCAAAAGTTTAATGATGCTTTAAACAAGAGTCATGCAATATGACTTTTGTTCTTAGAATCGTTGTTTATATCACTATCTTTTTTGATAAGTTAATTTAAATCCTAAAGAGTAACTATGATTGTCAGCAAAGATACCGACAATATCACCATTTTGACGTGCAGCTTGAGCATCTCCCAACCATAAATATCTCCCACTAATAGATATTGCCCAATTAGGTAAAAATTTATATTGAGCCCCTAAGCCTGTTCCCCAATAACCATCAATTGGACCAAGTGCATTAGCAGGGTTTCCTAACCCTGAATCCCAAAGGATTGATGCTGAAAGAGAAATTTTATCTGTAATTTTTTGACCTAAGCCAATTTGAGCAGACCATTGATCTTTTTTATAATTGATTAAAGGATAGCCTGATCGATTTAATGTTGCAGGTGCTGTACGTTCTGCTAACTGAGGTGGTTTAAATTCAAAATTACTCCAAGGAACCCAACGAAGATTCGTTGTTAATTGTGTTGTTTTGCTTAAACCTGTTTGAAAATCAAAATTCACAGACTTGGGGGAAATAAATTTCACATTCGATAAATAAACATTCTGATTGATTGCTGTAAATTGCTCTGCTCCTTTTGCATCATGTTCTATCTCTGAGCGATATGTTAAAGAACTTTTTAAATCAACTTCAGGCTTTTTAATATTAAATCCTGCTACCCAACCCGTTGAATAATCTGAAAGTAGTTCAGCATCATAATTTGCAATGTTTTTGTAAATTTGTCCTCTTAATTTTACTTGACCTGCAACTTCTTCTATCGCAGGACCCGCGAAAATACCAAAATTCTTATTGATATTTAGACCAACTAATCCAGTTAAATTATTGCTATCCAGATTAGCTTGAGTTCCTTGTACACCATGTTCAGTTTGAGAAACAAAGTCATTTTGACCATGATGTTTTAGACTAATACTAAAGGGTTGATCGTAGATTAGTCCAAGGCTAATTTTTTCATTTAGATCAAATTTCAAACCAGAACGAAATGATGAACTTTTTCTGCTTAGATTCGGTATTTCATTAAATTTCCCCTGTGAACTTAGACCCGTATCATCTCCATCGATATGTGGTATAGAGTAATTATATGAAATTGAAGCATAGATCCCTTCTTGGAAAAAATCTGTGATTGATTGGCCAGAGCGATCAAGACCGGCCGCAACGCAATCATTGAAGAATGTTAGTGTTACTAATATCAAAAAAGTAGGTTGTTTAATATGTGAATGCATTTAGAGCCTCCAAATTCCTTTTGGGGCATACCTGTTTCAATTAATCATAAGTAAAAAAATCAGGTATGGATAAAATGTTTTTTATAAATTATTAACGCAATATTTTTTACCTATGTGTCATTTACGCACGACACACCTGAAACCAATATGGCTAGTAGAAGTATCAATTGCTTCTGCATGCCGAGCTGCTGGTCTATATCTTTGGCAATAATTTGGAGCACATAGATGAGAGCCCCCCTTTAAAACTCGCCGCGGAATCAAAATTTCAGGCATCGAAGGATCGTAACTATCCGTTTCTTTACCACCACGTGGATTATGAGGAATACAACAAGATTTAGTAGGGTTTTGCTGATGCACAACTGTCCAAAAATCACTGGTCCATTCCCATACATTACCAATCATGTCATATAGCCCATAATCATTAGGTGGAAATGCTTTTATTGGTGATGTACGAGCGAAACCATCTTGCAATGAATTCTTATAAGGGAAAATTCCTTGCCAAGTATTCGCCATATACTGACCATTTGGTATAAGTTCATCTCCCCAAGCAAACTCACATCCTTTACGAGCCCCTCTAGCAGCAAACTCCCATTCTGCTTCAGTTGGTAATGATTTTCCCAACCATGTTGCATAAGCATGAGCATCGTTATAAGCAATATGTACAACAGGATGGTCCTCTAAACCGTCTATCGTAGAATAAGGACCCAGAGGATGACACCATGTTGCTCCAAATTTAAACTCCCACCATTGAGACCAATCATTTAAGTTAACGAGATGTTCTGGAGGAGAAAATAAAAGTGAACCAGGTTGTAGCATATGAAGAGGAGCTCCAGGATAATCACTTGGATTAGGCGCTAATTCTGCAAATGTCACGTGACCTGTAGCTTTTACAAACTCACTGAATTGCTGATTTGTAACTGGGGCTTCATCTATCCAAAAAGGGGAAACACTAACATAGTGTTCAGGGGCTTCTTCTGGATAATGTTTATTTGACCCCATCATATAAGTACCACCCGTGAGATATATCATACCATTCGTGTTTTTTTCACTTAGGTTCGTTTGTTGATTTAAAATACTCATCTAAATGGCACCGGGGTTTTATATTTCTTCATGGTTTCAAGATGTCGCATTACAGCTTCTTTTAAAACGGGAATTTGCGGTTGTTTTAATGGAGCCATCGCATTTTCTTCTTTAGCATCAATTAACAAATTAAAAATTTTACCACCATAAAGAAGAGGTTGTGCTGTACCTTGGAATGGACTCATTTGTGGCCAAGTATCTGATAGATTAAAACTTTGCTCCTTTACTAACAACTTATATTCCGCGATACGAATCCCCATAAAGTTGTCATTCGCCCAGTAATATTGAATTCGACGACGAGATTTTCCATTGTCCGCTAACAGAAAAGAGGATTGGTCAATTGTGTCCATATAGCGATCATTCGGCATCTGCTCAGAGGCCCCAGCTAGCCCTAAAGAAGTTGCATAAATGTCTGTTAAATCAAATAGACCTTCTGAAACACGGCCAGGCTTAATCACCCCGGGCCAGAATGCGATACCAGGTACACGAACGCCACCTTCATAACTTGTTGCCTTGGCTCCTCTGAAAGGAGTGAAACCTGTGTCAGGAAAAGCTTCAGTGAATGGACCATTATCACTCGTTAAAATAATGAGTGTATTTTCTAACTGACCTGATTTTTCAAGTGCTGTACGAATTTGCCCAACTCTGTAATCAATCTCTACTAAAGCATCTTTATAGGGATATTTAGCGAGAGATTTACCAGCAAAATCAGGGTGAGGGTAATTATCGTTATGACAACAACGAGCCCCCATATATAAAAAGAACGGCTTTTTGCTATCTTTCATTTCAGTTATGAAATTAATAGCTTTATCAGTAAGTTTTTCATCTACCAAACGAATAGAATCATTATTAATCGGGAATACTTGTTTTGCTTCCTGACCTTTAGAGGCTTGTACAATAGCCATAGTTTCTGCTTCAGCGGCCCAAGCTTTACGAACTGGATCTAGCATCAATTCTGGATTACGCCAAGACTCACGCCACGCAGTATAGTCATCAGAAGAGGTCAATATCCCATAATAGTCGTCAAAGCCTACATTTTGTGGTTGAGCCTCTTTCGCAGTACCTAAATGCCATTTACCTATAGCTTGGGTTATATAGCCGGCATTTTTAAGCTTTTGAGGTAGGGTCGTGCTAGGGTCTATACCACGTTCATGACTACCTTCGCCGGGTAACATTGGACGTAACAAACCAGTTCTAATTGGTAGCTGACCAGTTAATATAGTGGCACGAGTAGGAGTACATGAGGGCTGCGAATAGGCATTCATTAACTGTAATCCTTCTTTAGCCATACGATCCATGTTGGGAGTTGCAGCACCGGTTGCAACTCCACCGCCATACACGCCCAAATCTCCCCAACCCACATCATCTAATAAAATGACAATAATATTAGGTGAATGGCCAAAACGTTTTTTTAGTTCATTTAAACGTTGTTGAGTATTTTTTTCTTGTATTGGCCTAAAAATTGATGGTTCCTGATTAGGACGTTCATTCTGAGTTTTTACGAGAAAAGTATCATCTAACATAGCAGTAGGGACAACACTCTGTTGTGCCATTGCAGATAAAGCAAATGTCGAGAGTATTGCTGTACTCAAGTATAATTTAGTTGTAGAAAGCATACGTATCCCTAGTAATGCAAGCTAAAATAGATTCATTGCAAGTAACATATTAATGGTGTCTTGCATAAAAAATGAAAGATGTAAAATAAATTCAAAAATTAAATAAAATACTTTATATTTAAAACATGAATAAATCCCTTATATAAAATTCATATTTAAAAAATTAAAATTAATAAAAATCTTAAATTTGACATTAATTTACCATGAAATATTTTTTTTGGAACAATGAACGACACAACAAAGCATACATATTTAAATATAAGTTATTGTTTTTAAAGAATAAATATTGATTTAAACGCCTAAATAAGTAATGGTTTGGCAGAAATCAAAAATAATAAAATGCTAATTACTTCAATATACTAAATCCACCAAGATGAAATATTGAAACTTACAAAATATCAATTAAAATAGACCTAACAATGCCTTGTCATGATTCAGATTAAATAATTATTATTTAAAACCATGTGATTATTAACATGGTTGAATGCATTTAATATATTCCTTATAATTATCATCACATGTGAATTGCTATATGAATGATTGAATTTATGTAATCATAAATGTGGAGGAATATTGGGTACGCACACTATGTCAACTGGTAAAATTCGAGTTGGTTTAATTCTTCACGTTCTAGATAATTGTGACTTCTTCAATGTGAGAAGAGAAGCGTTACTTGATCAATGCAATTTAAATGAAGTTTCTCTTATTGACCCAAATTCATTTATCTCATTCATACATTTTGAAAAAATTATTTTATATCTATATAAGAATTCAAAAGACTCTTTAGTTGTACTAAAATTCTTTGAAAAAAATAATTCTTTAGCAAATGGTGTACTTGGCTATCTAATCGAAATTAGTTCATCACTACAGAATGCGATTGAAACTTTCGAAAAATACTTTGAGTTAAATGGAAGTATTGGAAAAATTGAGTTAAATAAAAGCACTGAAGACATCATGTTAGAGTGGAAGTGCTTTTTTGGTGGGGCCGATTTCGTTAGATATGCAACTGAATATAAATTAGCGTGGTGGGCTAAAATTCTTTATCTAATCAAAAGTGATAGCACGGACATTTTAAAAGCTGTCCACTTTAAGCATGATATTTCAAATCGTTCAGACAATAAATTCTATAATGATTTTTTTAAATGTCCGGTATACTTTGGACAATCAGAATCGGCTATTATTTTATCTAAAAATGCTTTAGAACTTCCGTTAGTCACTGCCAATCGTGCTTTATATGAAAATATAGAAAGTTTTGCAAAATCAATTATTAAAGAATCAGGCGAAATAAGTTTTTTTTCCAACAATGTTCGATCACTTTTATATTCTCAACTTTATAGCAATGGAAATTTTTCACGTGAATTTATTGCTGAAAAACTTGAAATAGGTGTTCGTACACTAAGTCGAAGATTGCATGAGGAAAATACTAAATATAGCTTAATTTTGGATGAGGTCAGGTTTGAATTAGCTAAAAAATATCTAGAAAATTATGACCATAAAATTTCACACATTTCCAAATCTTTAGGGTTCTATACAAGTAATGCGTTCATCACTTGGTTTAAGTTTTCAACAAATAAATCCCCTCAAAAATATAGAGAAGATTTTATTAACTCTCAAAATTAATCTATTTAAGTCTACTTAAGTTAAATCATCTTTTCGTCACTGATAGTGAGCTTTATTTCAAAAACGTCACCAATATCGTCTTATCGTGAGCATAGCTTTGTATATTGAAAGTAAGAGAGAACAGATTGAGTGGCAATAGCAATTTTAGCTAAATATCAAAAATTTAGATAGTATAAACCTAAAATTATAAATTGGATTTATTCTAAAAAATAACCAATTATAGAATTCTAAGCAATTTAGTAAGGAATGCTAAAAATGGACAAAAAAATTAGAGTTGCTGTGATTGGTGGTGGTATTGCGGGCTTAGCACTCACGACTCAATTGGTCAAAAATAAACATTTAGATGTACATCTCTTTGAGTCTGCATCACAGTTTTCTGAAATTGGTGCAGGGATTTCGTTTGGTGCCAATGCAGTTAAAGCCATTCAATTATTAGGTCTAAGCCAAGAGTATGAATCTATTGCAGATCATGTAAAGACACCATACACCGATATTTGGTTTCAATGGCGTAATGGTTATACCGATGAGTATCTATCTGCATCTATTGCGCCACAAGTCGGACAGTCTTCGGTACATCGTGCAGATTTTCTCGATCGTTTAATTCCGTTGGTGCCTTTAACAAATGTACATTTTAATAAACGTGTACAAGAAATTGAGGCAGATGAAGAACAAGCGACAATTCACTTTATCGATGGTCAACATATTACATTTGATTATGTGATTGGTTGTGATGGAATTCGGTCAGTTGTTCGAAATCATGTGCTTGACTCTAATCAATTAGCGCGTGTTGAACCTCAGTTTTCAGGGACTTGGGCATATCGTGGAATTATTAAATTTCAAGATTTTAAGCAAGCCATTGCAAAACTGGGAAATGATGCCGAAATTGCCGATGTACCGCAAATGCTTTTAGGGAAAGATAAACATATCTTAACTTTCCCAATCCGTCAGGGTGAAGAAATTAACATTGTCGCATTTAAGTCGGATCGCACTCAAACCGTATTAGCAGAGAATACACCATGGACATCGCCTGTTTCAAAACAAACGATGCTGGCTGATTTTGCAGACTGGAGCGAGAGTTGTAAGGCATTATTGGATCTGATCGACTCACCAACAATTTGGGCATTACATGAAATTCAACCTTTAGAAACATATAAAAACAAAAGCAATAATGTGATTTTGATTGGCGATGCTGCTCATGCCATGTTACCGCATCAAGGTGCTGGTGCCGGACAAGGTCTAGAGGATGCTTTGATTTTAGCTAAATTATTAGAAAACCCTGAGCTGACATCTGAATCTATCAAAGCTGTATCAGAAATCTATGAGCAAGTTCGATTAGCGCGCGCCGTAAAAGTTCAAAATACCTCGCGTGAATCAGGTGAAATCTATGAGCTATATTCATCGAAATATCCTGATTTTGAATCAATAGGCCAACATTTGGCACAGCGTTTTGACTGGTTGTGGCAGCATTCGCTTGAAGATGATATTCAGACAGCTAAAGCAGCATTAGCAAAACAACTACAGCACACTGAAATGACGACTTAAACAACAAAGATTACAAACAGGACAATATGACCAGGGAGGTCTATTATGCAAATCATAAATGCAAATGAAATTATTGATCATGCTAAATTAAAAGCCATTCATTGGCGGGTGATTCTACTCAGTGCATTGATTATTATCTTTGATGGTTATGATCTAGTGATTTACGGTGTTGCTTTACCCAAGTTGATGGCAGAATGGAAAATTGACAGCATTACGGCTGGATTTCTGGGCAGTGTCGCCTTATTTGGGATGATGTTTGGTGCAATTATTTTCGGTAGCCTGAGTGATAAATTAGAAAGCTATGGATTTAGCCGCAAAAAATTAATTATTTTATGTATCTGTTTATTCAGTGGTTTTACTTTACTTTGTGGTTATGCCAATAATCCACAAAGTTTTGGAATCTTTCGGTTTTTGGCGGGTTTGGGTTTAGGCGGGGTCATGCCAAATGTAATCGCCTTGATGACTGAATATGCACCTAAAAAACTACGCTCAACCTTGGTTTCCTTAATGTTTAGTGGCTATGCAGTCGGTGGGATGTGTTCAGCTTTATTAGGAATGTGGCTAGTCCCGCAATTTGGTTGGAAAATTATGTTTATTCTAGGAGGTACACCACTTTTACTCATTCCCATAATCTGGAAGCTGTTACCCGAATCGATTGATTATTTGGTACGCCGTGATAAAACCGACCAAGCCATTGAGATCCTTAAACAAATTGACGGCAATATTACCTATACGTCTCAGACTCAAATTGGTCTTCATCAAGACAATCAATCTAGCTCTAAAACCCCGATCAAGGATTTATTTGCAGAAAATCGTGGGATGGTAACACTCTTATTTTGGGGCAGCGTATTTATGGCGCTTGTACTGGTCTATGCTTTAGGCAATTGGTTACCTAAATTAATGGTAGAAGCAGGCTATGATTTATCGACCAGTTTGGTTTTTCTATTGGCTTTAAATATTGGGGGAATGCTTGGCGCAATTTGTGGTGGCTACTTAGCGGATCGATTTAATCTTGCAAAGGTATTATGCTCACTGTTTTTAAGTGGTGCGATCGCATTAATTTTACTGAGTTATAATTTACCGACGATCATTCTTTATTTTTGTATTGCTGTTGCAGGTGCTGCATCAATTGGTGGGCAAATCTTATTATTGGCGTATATGTCCCAATTTTATTCGTCCAATATTCGTGCAACAGGCTTAGGAATGGCTTTAGGTGTGGGGCGCTTAGGCGCAATTTTAGGGCCAATCTTATGTGGTTGGCTATTAAGCTTAAGTTTGCCAATTAATTATAATTTTATTGCATTATCAATCCCCTGTATTATTGCAGTAATGAGTGTTTCAATGATTCACTTACGCTTGAAAAAAACAAAATTGGCGGTGAAAACGGTACAAATCTAAAAGTAGAGTAGGGAGGTCTACCTCCCTCATTTAATAGAGATATTACAATTGATTGATCTAAGTCTTATTAAAGTTTTTATTATCGTTTTTGAAACTAAAAATATTAGTCACGCGGCCGAACGCCTCAATTTAAGTCAACCTTCTGTCACCTATAATCTAAATCGCCTACGTAAATTTTTAAATGACCCTTTATTTGAACGAGACAAATTTGGAGTCAAACCGACCAAGTTGGCACAAAGTTTATACCCAAGCTTTAGGCAAGCAATTACCGATATTGAAATGGCAATTACAGCGTCTAAATACTTTGACCCAAAAACCTCAACTCGGATATTTCGTTTAGGCTTATCTGATTTAGGTGAAATATGTCTGTTACCTTCGTTAATTCAATACCTTTCTAAAGAAGCACCATTTATTAAGGTGGAAATCGAAGAAATTCAATCGCATAAAGTAGAAGAATGGCTGACTGAAGGTTTTTTAGATGTTGCTGTATTCAATAGTAGTTATACCGTTATGCCTAAAATTGAATCACGAAATTTATTTGAAGAACGCTATATGTGCATTGCGCATAAGTACCACCCACGTATAAGGGATACACTGAGTTTAGAACAATATTTTCAAGAAAATCATGCGGCTATTAAATCTTCAACGGGTCACATTGAAATTGATCAAAGACTGAAAGAACTAGGCTTAAAAAGAAAAATCATGCTTGAGCTTCCTCATTTTAGTGTTTTACAAGATGTTGTGACCAGTTCTGAATTATTAGTGACTTTGCCATCACGGGCAGCAAAAGTATATGCGCGTAATGGTGATGTCAATATTTTTGAATTACCGTTTTCAGTTAAACCGTTTAATGTGAGTGCCAATTGGTATAACCATCGAGATGACATAGAAGCCAGAACATGGTTTATCCAAACACTACAAGAACTTTTCCAATCGCTATAACGCAGTATTCTTATTTGCAATGCGTTAAAAAACAGTGAATAGAGCCATAACTTATCTGAACTAATCTTTATTTGAATGAGAGTTTCAAGTAATCAGCATTAAGAATTAAAAATCTATTTATCTTGTCAAAAATAGAATATCATTCCAATAATAGATAAATCAGTGACTCATTTTTTTAATTTCTTATATAAAGTGAACTGCATGAAATTACAGCTAGATAAATACGATCGTGGGATTTTGGAACTATTACAAAAAGATTGTACTTGGGCGATTGGCGATATCGCAGATCGTATTGGATTAAGTAATACAGCATGTTGGCGACGCATTCATAAAATGGAAGAAGAAGGCATCATTCGCGCCAAAGTTGCTTTATTAGATCGTAAAAAACTAAATATCAATGTGATTGTCATAGTTTTTATTAAAACAGCACAACATAATGCAGAATGGATTGAAAAATTTCACAATCATATCCACACAATCGATGAAGTTATAGAAGTGTATCGGATGGCTGGAGAGACTGATTATTTGTTAAAAGTCGCTGTACCCGATGTGCTTGAGTATGACAAAGTGTATAAAAAAATAATTCAAATTTCTGGCCTTACTGACGTGAGCTCCAGTTTTGCCATGGAACAAATTAAATATACGACTGAATTACCTTTAAATTTTCTTTGATCATTGATGTTTTTTCATAAAAATCAAAGCTAGGTCTCAATAAGATGTATTTATTTTAGGGTTGATTTGTTCCGCATTTTACTAAGAAAGAATCGTACTATCTCCTTTTATGACAATAAAAAATTAAATCAACATTTAACAAAGTAAATTTGCTAGGCATATTTTCTAAGTAAATGACTTTAAAAAACTACTCAATAACGCATTGAACATATCAATCAGCCACATTATGAATATTTACCTTATCATGTCATTATGGGAATAAAATTCCCATTAAATATTAAAATTCGGATTTATATTCTATATTTTTAAAAAAATAGTGATTTATTTAAAATAAAAATTCTATGCATTTTATCTATCATTAGTTGTAGAAATATTTGTTAGAAATCATGCTGGTGCTGCTATGAATCACTTTTGTACACAAGTCATAAATTTGGGAAGAACCCCTCAGCGTTTTGATGGTTTGGTGAACACACCTGTTTATCGAGGCTCAACTATCGTCGTCGATAGTTTTAAAGAATGGGAAGATCATAAGCAAAATGGTGGTGTTTATAAACATTATGGCCGTTTTGGTGCTGCTACAGCAAAGTCTTTTGAAAGTGCAATTAATGCATTAGAAGGTGGTGCAGGATGCATGGTTTTCCCATCTGGACTATCGGCTTGTACTCATGCATTAATGGCATTTGTTGCAGCAGGTGATCATGTTCTGATTGCTGATAATATTTACGGGCCAACACGAAGTTTTGCAGACAGTATGTTGCCCAAACTGGGAATCCATGTTGAATACTTTAACTCATGTAATTTAGATGAGTTAAACAACAAAATTAATCAAAAAACCAGTGTGGTCTTTGTAGAGTCACCAGGTTCAATTACTTTTGAAATTAGCGATATTGCCGCAATCTCAGAAATAAGCCATCGAATGAATGCCAAGGTTTTAGTAGATAACTCTTGGGCAACCCCATTGTTTTTTCAACCTTTAAAACATGGAGCAGATGTCTCAATTCAGGCTGTCACAAAATATATTGGTGGGCATTCTGACATTCTCATGGGAACTGCAACAGCAAATGCAGCATCCATAGAGCAATTAAATAAAGTTGTACATTTTTTTGGTGAAACGACAAGTCCAGATGATATTTATCTAGCATCACGTGGGTTGCGTAGTTTAGCCGTTCGCTTAAAACAGCATGAAGAGAATGGCGTAATACTCGCTCATTATCTAAATGAACATCCTGCAATTGATCTGGTAAATCATCCAGCTTTAGCAATGAATCCATATCATAAACTATGGCAACAGAGCTTCTCTGGTTCTACAGGCTTATTTTCTTTTTATTTAAAACAAAACAATCCGTGTTTTGTTGAGGCTTTCTTTGATTCTTTAAAGCTTTTCCACATCGGCTTGTCATGGGGTGGATTTGAAAGTCTGATTTTGCCAGTTGGAACACCTTATCGCACTCAAAGTCATTTGCCTAGTCGTGGATATTTGGTGCGCCTACATGCAGGACTTGAACATGTAGACGATTTAAAAGCGGATTTGGATGAGGCTTTGGCTATTGCGCAGCGTGCGATAGCTTAATTTCATTATACTTTATCGTAAAATGAGACCTTAAATATCCAATATAGCAAGACTATAGAAGAAACCCTCTAATAAAATAGAGGGTTTAATTTAAAATGGATTAAAAATTATAGCGGACACTTAATGTGGCATTTCTTGGTGTACCCCAATTCATAGAGTTTGCACCAATACCTTCGTAGTATTTCTTGTCAAAAATATTGTCAACGTTCAGCTGAAGCTTAATACTAAGCCTCATCTTCAACACGAGTTTAATCAGATGCTTTTGGCTGATCAAATTGAGTAATTAGCCAATGATGAACTTTCGATAAGGCTTCAGCACCAACGGTATGACGTGGATAAACGACATAAAATCCTGTTTCCATGGCTAACTCCTGTGGAAAAACTTTAACCAGTATTCCAGACGCTAACTCTGAGTGTACAAATATTGGATGGGTTAAAGTAATTCCTTGAGCAGCAATAGCAGCATCAATCGCAAGTGCAGTCTGATTAAAGCGGATATTTTTAAATAGATTTTGCGTATTCTTGAATTTTAATTTCTCAATAAAATGCGGCCAAAGATTATGTGCATCATGTAATAAGGTGAACTGGTCTAAGGTGCTGATCTCTAAAGATTCCTGATTTGATAGCTTAAGTGACTTGATTAACTCAGGACTTGCCACCGCAATAAAGGTGTCTTGCAACAGTAATTCAGTATTTAAACCTGTACCAAATGGGGGTTTACCATAACGAATTGCCAAATCAACAGCATCATTTTGAAAATGGGAAACTCGTTCTGTAGCCAAAATCTGCAAGTCAATATCAGGATGAGATTGTCTAAATTGATTTAATCGAGGAATTAACCATTTCGCTGCAAAAGTTGGTGTAACACTCAATGTAATCTGCTGATTTGAATGGTGAAACGATTGAGTTGCCTCAAAAATTAAACTAAAAGCCTGAGTAATGCTCGCGGCATATTTTCGACCATTCGCTGTTAAGTTTACGCCTTTCGAATGTCTCTCAAATAACTTTATTCCTAATTCTTCTTCTAAATGACGGACATGCTGCGCAATTGCACTTTGAGTGACATGTAACTCTTCAGCAGCGAATTTAAAATTTAAATGCCGACTGGCGGCCTCAAAGGCCTTTAATGCGTTCAAAGGTGGTAAGCGATTGAGTAGCGTCATACTATAGTTTTTCTACATTCAATTAAGAGAAAAGGTCAAACCAGATCAACGGAGCTTAATGCTATTCTAGTTGCAGTATTTATATATATTCGATCATAAAACATTTAGAGGATAGCACAAATGACTGTAGAAAAAGTAGCATTAATCATGGCTGGTGGAAGTGGTATGGGGGCAGCAGCCGCACGAAAATTACATCAAGATGGCTACCATGTGGGTATTCTTTCTTCTTCAGGTAGAGGAGAAGAGCTTGCTAAACAACTCGATGGCATTGGTGTGACAGGTACCAATCAATCTACAGCTGATATCAACAAGCTGATTGAGCAAACATATCAAAAATGGGGGAGGATTGATGTTTTAGTCAATAGTTCAGGACACGGTCCACGTGCACCTATTTTGGAAATCACTGATGAACAATGGCATTTAGGTTTAGATACTTATTTAATGAATATTATTCGCGCCACTCGCTTAGTCATTCCGATCATGGAAAAGCAGAATGCAGGGGTCATTATCAATATTTCGAGTGCGTGGACATTTGAACCCAGTGACCTGTTTCCGACCTCAGCTATTTTTCGTGCAGGACTGGCTTCGTTTACTAAAATTTTAGCGGATCAATATGCGGCAAAAAATATTCGTGTGAATAATATCTTACCAGGATGGATTGATAGTTTGCCTGAAACCGAACAACGTCGCCAATCTGTGCCGCTGCAACGCTATGGTACCAGTGAAGAAATTGCTGCAACTATCAGTTTTCTTGCTTCACAAGGCGCAGGTTATATCACAGGGCAAAATATTCGTGTAGATGGCGGTATCACTCGTTCAGTTTAATTCATGATGATGACCTTAGTTCAGCCTTATCAATGAGTTTATAAGGCTGAATAGAATAATCTAATGATTAGATACACGATTAATTTTATTGAATTTATGTTTGCTTAATCTAATTATTTCGAGCTATCCATTTCAACTTTAAATTGCCACGCGCTTAGAAAAGTACGGCAGGCTTCTTCATTCAACTGTTGTAACTCTTCAGAAGTGGGAACTGCACCACCTAATAACGTTGCAGGATACGCATAGCCCATAACAGCGCCAAGGAACGCTTTAGCTGCTGCTTCAGAATTTGAAATTTTGATAATTCCCGCATTGTTAGCTGTTTCGAGAATATTGATCATCGATCTTTTGATACTTCCATACGTACGTTGTTGAACCTGCTCAAGTATTTCTGGCATTTCTACTAATGCTATAATGATTAACCTTTGAAGACGAATTACGTTGGTATTGTAGAAATGATTTTGAACAGTTTGGCCAATTTGTATTAATAGCTGCTCTAACATCATTATTTCATTTAAATTACTCTTCTCATCAAATGGTGTTTCCATTTCTGCTTTGAAGTTCTCGAAAATTTCAATGAGTAGAGCTGTTTTTGTTGGGAAGTGATTATAAAGTGTCTGTCTCGTAGTTCCTGCTTTTATCGCAATTTTATCTAAACTTACATCTAAACCATGTTCAAGAAATTGCTCACGTGCTGCCAAAATAATATTTGGACGAGCTTTAGAAGGACGTCCTCGACTTTTCTTTAACATAATTAACCTGAATCGCGGATAAGAAATTGACTAAAAAAAGAGGATAGAGCCATCAGTTGAGTTACCACACAAAACTCACAACCCAGTCCTTATGTTAGATAGTACCCAATTATTCTGTCTAATTGATGATTTCTTTCTAGAATTTGAAGCAATTTATTGGAATTCTTAAAGCAAAACCATAGATGCTTAAGGATTCCTAACTCAATGCTCAGTATTAACTCGTCCCATTTGTTTAGAAGCCTACCTTGTTATCAACATATGATTCATCTGATCAAAAGCAAGATTCTGGTTAATTACAATTCTCAACCTATCAATATTATTTACTTTACAGTAAAGTAAATAAATTATCTATAAGTCTATGGTTCTAGATATGCCTGATTTGAGATTTACTTGTTATAAAATATTTTTTTCCGTTGTTTTACTCCCTTTTATAAATGGGTGTGATTCAGACCAACCTGTAAAAAAAGCAACACAGCAGGTGAGTGTGATAACCATAACTCCTGAAACTATAGAAACTGACCGGGTATTAGCTGGCCGGACAGTTGCATCTGAAGTCTCACAAGTTAGACCTCAAGTAAATGGTGTAGTTGTTGCACAGCTTTTCCAAGAGGGTTCATATGTTAAAAAGGGGCAGCCGCTTTATAAAATTGATTCAACGCTTTATCGAGATAGTCTTGCAGAGGCATTAGGTAATTTTGAATTGGCTCAGGCAACTGTAAATTCAACTCGCCTTCAAGCTGAACGTTATGAGCAATTAATTAGTGTCAATGGTGTTAGTCGTCAGGAGCTTGATGATGCGAGAGCAGCTTATGCGCAAGCAAAGGCTGCAGTGAACGTTAATAAAGCATTGTTAAAAACTGCACAAACCAATCTTAACTATACTCAAATCACAGCTCCAATTTCGGGAAGAATCGGTCGATCTGCGATTACACGTGGAGCCCTTGTAACATCTAGTCAAGTAGATGCTCTAGTAACTATTCAGAATTTAGATCCAATGTATGTAGATTTAACTCAATCCAGTGATGAATATATGGCGCTTCGGAAACAACTTACAGAAGATGGAATAGAGCCTGAGGAGTTAACTGTCAGTTTGGAGTTGAATAATGGAACGAACTATCAAGAAAAGGGAGTTTTTAAGTTTAGCGATATCACCGTAGATGAAGCAACTGGGAGTGTCACATTAAGAGCTTCATTTGCAAATCCGAATCAATCTTTATTGCCAGGAATGTATGTGCGGGCACAACTTGGTACAGGACCACGTCCAAAAAGTTTATTAATTCCCCAAGGGATTGAAATTAGAAATGCTGATAGTGAGGCATTTGTATGGGTTATTGGACAAGGGAATAAAATTGAACAAAGAACGATTACTTTAGGCGAAGCCATAGACAATCGATGGTTAGTATTATCTGGTTTGCGTTCTGGAGATAAAGTTGTTGTCGAAGGTCTGCAAGGATTAAGTGCAGGTATGGCCGTTGAACCTACACCCATTCGCTGAGGAATTTTCGTATGCTGTCTAGTTTCTTTATCGCTCGTCCGATATTCGCTTGGGTACTGTCCATATGCATTATGGCGATGGGTGCAATTTCCATTTTCACTTTATCTGTTGAGCAATATCCTGATATTGCACCTCCTGGTGTAAATGTAACAGCAAACTATCCTGGTGCATCAGCCAGTACAGTTGAAGATAGTGTTACTCAAATATTAGAGCAACAAATTAAGGGAATTGATGGTTTACTTTATTTTTCATCAACAAGTAGTTCAGCTGGTCAGACTCGTATTAGTTTGAGTTTTGATCAAAATACGAATCCAGATACAGCTCAAGTTCAGGTACAGAACGCAGTAAATCAGGCATTGAGTCGTTTACCACAAGAAGTTCAACAACAGGGCATAACCGTTACAAAGTCTCAAGGAGATAGTCTGTTAGTTTTTGCTCTTTATGATGAAAGTGGTGCAAGATCAGATGTTGATATATCTGATTACATGGTAAGTACACTTCAAGACCCCCTAAGTCGGGTAGATGGGGTTGGTGAGATCACAGTATTTGGTGCGCAATATGCGATGCGAATATGGCTTGATCCGCATAAGCTAAATAGTTATAGCTTGATGCCATCCGATGTTAGAGTTGCTATTGAAGCTCAAAATACTCAAATCACAGCAGGTGAGCTTGGAGCTTTACCGACTAAAGAAAACCAAGCTTTAAATGCAACTGTTACTGCATTGTCTAGTTTACAAACGGTAAGTCAATTTGAAAATATTATTTTGCGGACTGAGCCAAATGGCAGTGTAGTATTGCTAAAAGATGTTGCTCGTGTCGAACGAGGCGCAGAAAGTTATCAGACTACCACGAGATTGAATGGTAAATATGCTTCAGGTATGTCAATTCAGTTAGCGTCAGGTGCAAATGCCCTTGAAACAGCTGAACGTGTTAAAGCAGAGGTTTCAAGATTAACAGCATCCATGCCAGCAGGTTTAAAGGTGGCTTATCCACGTGATAGTACTCCATTTGTAGAAGCATCTGTTCAAGGCGTGATTAAGACCCTAGCTGAGGCAATCTTCCTTGTCATTATTGTGATGTTCGTGTTTTTGCAAAGTTGGCGCGCCACATTAATTCCTGCAATTGCTGTTCCAGTGGTTTTGTTAGGTACCTTTGGAATTCTGAGTGTATTGGGTTATACCATTAACACATTGACATTGTTCGCGATGGTATTGGCGATTGGACTCTTGGTTGATGATGCCATTGTTGTTGTAGAAAATGTTGAGCGTGTAATGCATGAGCAAGGTCTTGATCCAAGAGAAGCTACGCTTATTTCTATGAAAGAAATTTCAGGTGCGTTAGTTGGTATCGCAATGGTCTTGTCTGCTGTATTTCTACCGATGGCTTTTTTTGGTGGCTCCGTAGGGATGATTTATCGGCAGTTTTCTGTGACATTAGTCTCAGCGATGGTGCTTTCTGCTGTGGTTGCCCTAACTTTATCTCCAGCCTTATGTGCTACTTTACTTAGACCTAACAATCATCAGCGTAAAAAGAGACGTTTCTTTACTTGGTTCAATCAAAAAGTAGAGCTAAGTCAGTCCAAATACCGTAATTTACTCGTTAAGATCATCCGTAAACCTAAAATATTTATGGTTTTATTTGTTGTGATCACTGCTTTATTAGGGTGGCAATACACACGAATGAATACGGGCTTCCTCCCACAAGAAGATCAGGGTTCTGTCATGGTCCAATTTAGTACGCCTGTGGGCTCGACCTTAGCTGAAACCCAAGAAATAGGTAACCAAATTTCAGAGTATTTCATGACGAATGAGAAAGATAACTTGAACGTTATTTTTATGGTTATGGGACGAAATAATGCTGGTAGCGGTCAGAATGTAGGTATGGCATTTGCCAGTCTAAAACATTGGGATGATCGTAAGGGAGAAGATAATACTGCCGAGGCAATTATTTCTCGTGCAAATGCACATTTTAGCTCAATGAAACAAGCGCGGGTTCAAGTACTTTCTCCATCAGCGGTACGTGGATTAGGTCAATCCAGTGGTTTTGAATTATGGATGCAAGATGCGGAGGGTAAAGGGCGAGATGCTTTGTTAGCTGCGCAAAGTACGGTTCTAAAAGAGGCAAGTGCAGATTCTGGACTTGCCGCGGTTCGATTAAATGGACTCGAAGATAAATCTCAATTACAAGTCAATATTGATCAACGTAAGGCAAGTGCATTCGGTTTAGCACAGACTGATATTAGTAGTACTTTATCAACTGCATGGGGTGGTTCATATATTAATGACTTCATTGATAGAGGTCGTGTCAAACGCGTTTATTTACAAGGTGATGCGGCATATAGGTCATTACCACAAGACATTGGTCAGTGGTATGTAAGAGGAACGACAGGAGAGATGACACCATTTGCTAGTTTCTCATCTGTTAATTGGCAAATGGGACCGCAGATGTTGCAACGTTTTAATGGTCTTTCATCTGTTCAGCTTCAAGGTTCTGCCGCAACTGGTGAAAGTTCAGGGGCTGCAATGAATAAAATGCAACAGTTAATTGATCAACAACAAGGCTTTAGTCTTCAATGGAGTGGCTTGTCTTATCAAGAAAAGTTAGCGAGTGGTCAGACGATTTGGTTATATTTGGCATCTATCATATTTATTTTTTTATGCTTAGCTGCATTATATGAGAGTTGGTCAATTCCATTCTCCGTTTTGCTTGTTATCCCTCTTGGATTAATTGGTGCTGTTATTGCAGCTAGTATTGCAGGATATGTTAATGACATTTATTTTCAGGTCGCGATGCTGACAACCATTGGTCTTTCAGCTAAAAATGCGATTCTTATTGTAGAGTTCGCAGCAGCGAAACTAGCAGAGGGTCAGTCATTAATAGAGGCTGTTATTGAGGGTGCAGGTCAAAGATTAAGACCCATTATCATGACCTCATTGGCATTTGTTGCTGGTGTTTTACCACTGGCAGTTTCAACAGGAGCTGGTGCAGCGAGTAGAAGAGAAATTGGTATAGCTGTAACAGGAGGGATGATATCCGGCACATTGCTTTCAATTTTCTTTGTTCCATTATTTTTCTTTTTGGTACGCAAGATATCTATAAGATTGAAAGTTTCTCCTAATAAATGATGTACGGCCCTTACTTATATTATGTTCATTAGGATACCCAGTAACGTGATGTATAATCTTGGATCATCACGTTACTGAGCTGTGCAATAGTGTTGTCTAGCCACAGTCTTGGATATCTTAGTTAACTTATGTTTATATAAAATCTAGTTCATAATTATAAGGAAAGGAGAAATATACTTATTAAATTTAATAATTTAAACTGATAATTTTTCAAAAATAGTAAATTAAATTCATGAACTAATGACAATGATCTCAACATACATTAATTACAAGACAAAACACATTTTCTGCTAAAAAAACGGCTTTAGTGATAATAGAAGAGTTAGAAAAGTCATAACTTAATGACTCAAAAAACCTAAAAGCAAAACCAGTGATGGTTTTGCTTTTAGGTGAGTTAAATAAAATGATCTGCTTTAGCAAAACTAATTTTAAGGAACAATTACAAAATCAGGATTTGCTATAGCAAAAACAGCTTCACGGTCTGCAACTGGCGGATAAATCCATACCGTATTAATTTCTTGCTTAATTTTTTTCGCCTCGTGGCGCACAAATTGAACTTTTCGATCCCATCCTTCAGTGTAAAGTGCTCCCCATGGGCCTAAGTCGACACAAGTCACATACTTTGGTTGGCTATACACATGTAATGGCAAATCAACCAATTCTGCCGCGGCATTGTAACCCGCTACGCGGCCTAGGCTCATGGCATGCTGACATGACATCACGTTAAAATTACCTAAATTGTCGGTTGGAACTTTTACAGTATCACCCGTCACAAAAATATTTTTGGCCTCTGGTGCATGTAAATAAGCATCACCTAAAATACGACCTAAATTATCTTTTTCACCTACAATTTGAGAGGTCAACGAGTTCGCTCGCATGCCCGCAGTCCAAATGACAGTTTCTGTTTCAATTCTTTCGCCGTTAGAAAGTGTTACTCCAGAAGCATCAAGTGCAGTAACGCGTAGCCCAGCTTTACCTTCAACGCCGAGTTCGCTAAGAGCTTCTTGAATTACCACTGCAGCTTCGTCACCCAATGCTGCACCAATTTCTGCTGATGAATCGACTAAAACCACACGAACATCAGTTTCAGCTAAAATGCTACGCAGGCGTTCAGGCATTTCGGCAACTGTTTCAAGCCCTGTAAGTCCACCACCAGCAACGACTACGGTATTACGTGCTGCATTTGTAGGTTTATTGGCTAAGCTTTTAAGATGCTGGTCTAGTTTTTCAGCATCTACTAATGTACTTACGCTAAATCCATGTTCAATAAGCCCCGGTATAGGTGGCATAAAAGTAGTACTTCCAGTTGCCAGAATAAAACGGTCATAACTTAAGCTTTGTTGATCGCCGTGGATCGTTGTAATCACAAGATTTTGGGCAGTAGTATCAATTTCATTTACCCAGCCAGCCACATATTTAACGTCAACGACATTTAATATGTCTAATATATCAGGATACATATTTTCAAGTACAGCTTCATAAAGACGAGGACGAATATCAACATTCGGACTCGGGGAAACCATCAGCACTTCGATATTTTGTTCTTGCGCAGCCAAATGAATTGCTCGTTGTGCGGCAAGTGCAGCCCATAAGCCAGCAAAGCCAGAACCTGCAATAATAATACGCTTACTCATTTGATTATCCTTTTGATAGGTTTTCGGACATGTAAATTCCAGCTCATCCCAAAATTTTGGGTGAGCGAATCCTTTCTCTGACTGTCCGAAAAATCTGAGAAGGGGTTTAAAACGTTTAGAGAGGTTTTACCTTAGGGATGAATGCCCTATAAGCTCATTAGTCGGGCGTATCCCGTGATATTTTACTTTTCCGCATTTTTGCTGTTCTTCCTTCGATGCGTTTATTGATCCAGCCATTTACATCACTAAAAAATACATCAGGTGCATAACGGCCAAAACGGTCTGCAATATCACCAAGTGTATGAGCACCTAAAGCATCTCGCATGGCTTTTTCAGCCTGTAGCATAACTGCATGCACTGCACACACACCACTGGTTGCCCAATCGGGTGGGGCATTGTTAAAGACCGCACATTTTCCACGTACTTCTTGGCATTCAAAAAGCGGTTTTTCACCTTCAATTGCATTCACAATATCAAGAAAACTGATTTCGTGAGCAGATCGGGCCAGTAAATACCCGCCACGAACACCTTCTTGCGCCAAAACAAGTTTTGCCTTTTCAAGTTTAGGAAATATCTTGGCCATAAAGCTAGGAGAGACGCCTTGCAATTCAGCTAAATCCTTACTACTCAATGGTTTATCTTCATTATTTACAAGAAAAAGAAGACAGTGAATCGCATACTCGACGCTACTAGTGATATAAGCCATTTCATTTCATAATTGATCAATTACAAACACAGACTAATGCAGTCTGTGTTTTAAGTCAATAATAAAACTAAGATAAAGTTAGTCCTAGTTTTATTAAAAGAAAATATAGAGGAAAACAATAGGGCTATATCACTGAATTTAAATACCTTTAAATGAGAATTGAGGGACATAAATAATTTAAAATGATTGAAAAAATTACGAACGCCACCAATAATTTTCGACATTTGGCTGGTTTAAGTTCAATACTTCACCCATTTGAGGCGTACTAATCGCTAAGTCGTTTTGATGAGCCAAAGCCACAATTCGTTCAAATGGATCGTCCCAAGCATGAAGCGCCAAGTCAAAAGTCCCATTATGGACAGGCAACAAATGACGTCCTTTTAAATCGATATGCGCTTGTAAAGTTTGCTCAGGTTGCATGTGAACATCTGGCCATTCTGGATCATAGGCCCCAGTTTCTAGCATGGTAAGATCGAAAGGACCATAACGATGTCCAATCTCTTTCAACCCATCGAAATAACCAGTATCGCCACTAAAAAACACCCGTAGATCATTATCAATAATCACCCACGATGCCCAAAGCGTTGCGTTGCTATCACCCATACCACGGCCTGAAAAATGATGGGCAGGGGTAGCAATCAGCTCAAGACCATCTACATGGGTTGTTTCCCACCAGTCAAGTTGCTGAACCCTTTCTGCTGGCACGCCCCATTTAATCAGTGTGTCACCAACACCAAGTGGTGTTAAGAAGTGTTCAACTTTGTCTTTGAGTTGGATTACTGCATGGTAGTCGAGATGGTCATAGTGGTTATGCGACAAAATCACGCCTTTAATGGGAGGTAAGTCCGCAATGCTAATCGGTGGTTGGTGAAAACGCTTTGGGCCAATCCATTGAAAAGGCGAGGCACGCTCAGAAAAAACAGGATCGGTTAACCAAAATTCATTACGCAATTTTAATAAAATGGTCGAATGCCCAAGACGAAATAGAGAACGGTCTGGGGCACTCATGAGTTGTTCTTTTGATAAACTTAACACAGGAATTTCTCGATTTGGCACCGTATTTTTCGGTTTGTTAAATAAAAATTTCCACATTAAGCCTAGCGTTTTTCCGAAAGAATGTGTGTGCAGATTCGGCCGTGTATTGCTATATTTTCCATTGTATTGCTGTGATGACATGACGGGAGAAGGCAAGTCTGTTGCGTTTGAAATTGTCATTTTATTTTCCTTGAGTGGAACAAGCTATATCTGTAAATAAGAACTTGAGATAAGTGCTTATTTTGATTTATTTAAATGAGTATTTAATCACTCATTAATTAATTTAAAAAAATAAGAATGCTGCACATTCTTATCCTTACTTTAGTCTTTATCTACATTGAAACTGCATGCCAAAACGCTTCAAAACCTGACTTCCGATAAAGATCAGCTTGAGAAGTGTCTTGGGCAATAGAGTTGAGTGTGACTTCGGCAAGTGCACCCAAAATCGAACCAATAAACAAGGGTGGATAATCTCTTAATTTGCCGTCATCGATATGTTCTTGAATAGTCCTAGTAAAATCACAAAAAGTTTGCATACCAATGTGTTTACTCTGCTCTGTAATTTGTTCTGAAGTCGACAACTGTGCCATCACTTTACGTTTGAGCGGGGCATCTAAACTCCAGTCCAAATAGCTTTGCCAGATATAAAACATTTGGCTTTGTAGGTCTGAGTTGTTCGGATAATTCAGCATTATGACCTGACGCAGTTCGGCCTTTAGCGAAAGGTATAATTGGTTGAGTAATTCCTCTTTATTACTGAAATAAGTAAATAAAGTACCTTCTGCTACACCAGCGACTTTGGCTATTTTTGAAGTAGATGCGCGCTCTCCAAGTTCTGCCAATGTTTCAATAGCAGCATTTAAAATTGCATTACGTTTATCTTCACTACGAGGACGGGCCATAGACAAATATATTAATTGAGTGATTACTCAATCATACATAAAAATAGACAAAGCGCAAGATATATATTTAAAAAGGGATGGGCTTTTCAAGATCACAGCTATAGATGCATCACATAGACAGGGCCACACAGCAAAGTTAGCGCTTTAATTAATAGTCATAATTATAATTTCGGCAAGCGATAAGACACGAGAAATATTGATCACTGTATGGAATCACGTGAGTCAGGTAATGCTTCTATAGAATAGAACTATTTTTAAGTCTTTGATCTATATTTTAAAATCTAAATCACGGACAACTTTTCAGAGATATGTGTAATCCTGAATATCTGCTGTTACAGCATGTGTAAATTGCTAGATTATCTCATCAGATTGTTTCAGTATAGATCCAGACACTCGAATTTACAGGACAATCATCATGATATTAAGATATCGTATATTTTTAAAATATCTTTCTATTTTAGGTTTTGTGGCAAGTTCTGCTGCGACTAGCGTAGCTTTCGGAAGTTCCGAGCAGGCGTGGAACAAGCATGATCAGGAAATAAAAGCGGCTTGTATAAAAGCAAGTCAACTTAAAAATGCCAAGACAGTAAGCAATGTCATGCTGTTTGATGATAGTGTTGGATATTCGGCACTCTTGATTCAAGGAAAATATCCGCAAGCACATATGAAAAACAAAACAGGGCAAGAACTGTGTTTATGGAATAAGACATCGAAGAAAGCTTATTTAACTGAAGCAAACACGAAAGTACATTGAAGTCATCACCATACAAAGTCGAGTAGCGATCTGATTTCTGCATAACTTATATTATGTTGCTTAAGATAGTCGGCAACGTGAATTTCTAAGATCATAATTCACGTTGCTGAGCTGTAGCAACAACAGCATTGTGTAGCCACTGTCTCTGATATTTTAATTAACTTATGTTCACTTAGAATTTATTTCACAATTAAATTTATTTTTAATAAACAATAAATTTAATTACTTAGAAAACTAAAATAACAATTTATAAAATATTTTGTTTACGATTTCTGTTTGGCTTTTTGGCGTAAGACATACAAATATAAGCTTTCTACTTTTTCACGTGCCCATGGGGTAGTACGTAAGAATCTCAATGATGACTTAACACTTGGATCTATGCAAAAACATCTAATTTCAATTTTACGACTTAAGCCTTCAAAGCCATCGTAGTAATCCAATAATTCATCCAAAATGTCAGCAAGTTTTTTGCCATGTAGAGGGTCATTGGAGGCGTTCATAATAGATCAACCATATTTCGGGAGACCACCATTATAACCGGAGCTTGTTGAAAAATGAGAGGGTTGGAATTTAAGCGTAACGTCATGCGACATATAAGTTGCCATTTCTGTAATATAATAATCAATAGCTTAAAGGTTTTAATGACAAAGAATGAAAACTGTCAACGACATATAAGTTGTCACATTTATAATTGATTTATTCAAACACTTGAAGCAAATACTTCAGAAATCAAATAAACTCTCACATATTCTTCAAAAAATTATTTTATCTATAGTGAAGTGGCATCCATTAGTTTGAACAGTTTAAAACTATAGTAATAAAGAAAATATATTCCCATTTTTAGAGGCCTAAGGATTAATAAAACAAGAAGAGAAGTAGTTAATCTACCGCCTTGAATCATTATTTCACCCATATGTACAATTGGTAGTACATATGTGCTGCCCCATAAGTTCTTCATATGGGAACTAATCAGGTATATTAGCTATAATCACTGATTAATTTAGCTCCTCTGTAACTGTAACGACAAGTTCCAAGCATAGCAAAAATATCGCATAGGCAGTCCCCGGGTCGACAATTGCACCATTCTGGTGCTGTCCAAAATCACCAAAACTTTGTACAGAATTGACTAAATAAAACGTTGTTTTGCTGATTTTTAATACTTTGGGTAAGCATTTTTCATTGCCAGTCATTAGTTTCAACAAATGAACTCGTCTTCCTCCTTGAGGGAAGCCCGATTTCAGGACATCGACTTTTTCACCATTTGACTCCCAGTAATCTAACCAGTCAGTATGGATTTCTCTGCATGGTAACTCAGCATCCCAGATAAGCTCAAAGACACGATCGACGATCCCTCGGATATTGGTCATAAAGACTTTCGGATAAGCGGGTAGGTCACCGATAGCCCGCTCAAGATAACGTTTTAACTCAGGGTCAATACCTGTAATATGATCTATTCGCCGCTCAAAAACCGATTTCATATTTGAGAGATAGTTATCAGGAGTACCGAAGAGGCGCATTAATGCATTGCCTTCATTCGGCTGATCTTTCAAGTAATTGGTCAGCAACCGACAGGGGCCCTGTATTTTATTTCCAGCTTGGGTAATAAAACCTTTTTCAATCAAATGGTCGATGTCGCTTTGTGCGATCCCAGATCTAGAAATGGTATTTTCTTCTATGATACGAAGGAAGAGATCTTTTGATGAGGCGGGGCAGTCACTCCATAATGATTCTAACTGGTCCCGTAAAACAGCTAAAGCCAAGATGGCCGCATCGCACACGTTTTTTGAACTGACGTTTCCATTGGAGGATGTCTTATTAAGGATATTGAGTATCCCCAATAGTAAAACTGGATAGCCATTGCTTTCATTCCAGAGTTCAGATTTTGCACCCTGGTCGAAACTCATATCAGGTAACTTATGCAGCAGCTCTTTGAGGTCATTGTCATCAAAACAACCAATGTGGATGGGTTCAGAGTTGAAGATATTCCAAAAATCACTGGTCTGTGCTTGCGGATTTCTGATTAACTCTCTTAATCTGCGACGACTGGCGGTTACCAACCGAAGACTGGATAATTGAGCAAGTTCACGCAATTGATCCCATAAATGCCTCGTCAACTTCCCATTTTCGAGTGGTTTATCAAACCCATCCATGATCATCAAGACACGTTTTTTCTCTTCTTTTAACATCTCAAGTACGTCGGTAATGTCAGCATACAAGTCATCTTTTGATGTTTGTAAAAGTTCCGCATAGTCTGGATAATTTTCTGCTAAACCAGATGCAAGCTTCTTCGCGAAAGCAGATAAAAACTGTTCATCTGTAGCAGGGGTCTTATGACCTAGATCCCATATTAGTACGGAAATATAGGTGTTCTTGTCTTGACTTAATATATTGACAAGCTCATGCAGGACCACGGTTTTGCCTGCAAAACGTGCTCCCGTTACTTGTAAATGGTCTGGAAGAAGTTTTGTAAGCGACGCTTTCATTTTTCCTAGAACTTTATGCCTTCCAATTGCTGGGGGAATATTAGTCCCAAGGATAGGGAAACATATATCAGACATTTTCTTCCTCTGCTTCTGTCCGGGCGTGACTTAACACGACATTAATATCTTGCTGCTGAGTTATCCATTCAGCCATGAGTGGGATGGCGAGTCGATATTCCCCTCCATCTAGTTGTCCTGAATAATCAATTAACTCCAGCTCTCTGAGATAGGCTAAATCTTTATCCAGAGCTTCCTCATGCATATCGACACCATTTTGCGTGAGTAGTTCCTGTAATGAACCAAAGCTAAGGGATTCATTATTACGATAGGACTGTGTGCAAAGCATTAACACTAATTGTCGGCGATAATGTCCGGTAGCAGGACCTTGCCCAGCATAATCCCATAAAGTTGCAAAATGTTCGTTGTCACGAGCCAGCTCTTTAGCACAGTTGTCAATAAAACTGGCGGTGATATTTTTACTGCGAGTTTCAATAGCGAAATCAAAAACCTTATTACACAAACACTGCAACAGATAGGGATGCATAGCAGTGAGTTGCAATACTAGGTCAACCGCATCAGGTGCAAAAACAAGTCTGTCGCGGACAGGTTCGGTAACAACTTTGCTGGCATTGAGTTTATCAAGAGCTGTGACCGGGATGCTGGTACCTAGGCCAAATAATGCGGACCAGTATTCTTCTCTCAATCGCTTGAGTCGCCGGGATCCGGTGAGAATGGCAGAGAAACGAGGATTGTTTTGTATCAGATAACGTATATTTTCGGGCACCTGGGGCGAGGTTATACCACTATCAATTCCTTCCTGAAGCTTATCAAACTCATCCAGCATTAGAACGAGCCCCAATTTCTGAGGGGCTAATATTTTATCTATATCATCCAGATACGCTGAAAAATCGACAAAAGGATCTGTTTCACTGATCCCTTCGCGGCAGGCTTTTGATATAAGACGTCTAGTACCTAGCTGTTGAGCATCACTCGGTATCATATTTCCGTCAGGTAAGGGCAGATCGATACTGTTTTTATTCAGCGCTGTAGCAATACTTCTGGCCATACCTCTGAATACTTCGACCGAAGGCACGCCAGCGACATTCGATGCTCCACCGACACCTTGTAGACTACAGTACACTGATAGCCAGCCGGGAATAATATCCTTGCCTTCCAGATGTTTTAATATAGATGTTTTCCCAGCGCGTCGGTTCCCTTCGAGTAATACGACATTTCCATGGGTTAATATTTGTCGACGAATACGCTCAAGAATAACGTCACGGCCAAAGAACACATTATGTCCACTCTCTGGCTCTAAAGGACTACCTGTTACATAGGGACTACTGCCGAGATCCTGATCGGTAAGCCGGCTTACCTCACGGTTCTCGGAAACTGTGAATGCAAGTTCTATGATGCCATTGTTTTCCTGGCCAGATAAGCCAATGGCTTGCCATTGCAGACGGATGTTAAAGCGACCTTCGACATGTGGTGTGTCGCCGCTTAGGTTTAGTGAGAAGCTCGACTTTTCAGGAAGATAAGCCAGATATTTGGATCCCCAGTCAGGTTGGGTTTGGATCTGGAGACCTCTTAGTGGTAAAACGCCTGGGTTTTCTATTTCAATAAAAAATGAATGATAACTTTCTGCAGGAAGTGACACTGGTAAGTTTAGAAGCTTCAGTTTAACTGGCACTAAGAGATCAGCTATGGCGGCTTTTAGCCAAACGCGTAAACGTTCAGTCACAAACCGTAATGGAGTGTCATTATTAGCTAGATTTTCATTTACTGAAAATAATACGCGTTCTGATTCCTGTAAAATGTTGAGCAGTCCTGGTCCTGGAGGGATTTTTCCTACATCTTCAAGTGAAGAGACTGCTTGAAAGAACAGGCTCCTCGTCACGCGCTCGTCAGAATAAGAGGCTAGAGGGTATTTCTGGGCATTACGAACCAAATCGACAATAGGTTCAAGCAGATCCAGAGAAGGAGTAGACTCTACTCCCGGTACGAAACGCGGGAGTTGGCTTTCAACTTCAAGCACAAGACTGCTAAACGTATCCATCTCGCTGTTATTGGCGAGGGTAGAGATAAAGGTAAGAATATCCATGCCTGACTGCTGGTATCTGGCTACTGCGCGTCTTTGTATAGGGAGGGGGAGCACAGGAATGGGTAATTTCAAAACGGTATCACGATTAATGTTTTGAATTGCTGTACCGCGAGCGTGTGCTGAAAACCAATTTTGACAGGCGCGACTATTTATATAGGCAAGTAGATAATCAGAGTCTAAATAGTTTTTATCAGGGCGAATGACATAAAGCCCCTGTCCTGCCAGTGCACCCGCTGCAGCTTCACTGACAATCGCATTTTTACCAATGGTTCCTGAGCGTGAAATAAGGATATCGCCAGGTTGGAGGTTCATGTATGAATTATAAGGAGCATCGGGTTTTAACCAACGCGACATCCGGACGATCCTGCCATGTGCAAGATCGCTAATCCGAATGTACCCCTTAGCTTGATCATTATGCGGTGCTGAAGTTAAATCAACTGCCTTAATCGTACGTCCTAGGAAAATAGAAGATATCGTGGAAAGCTGATCAACATAACTTGTGTCAGAGGCTTTTGTAAAAGGCTTCAGGGCGTTAAGTAATTCATTTCTTTCTCGGCGACGAGGTGTGAGATCCCAGTCTGTTTCAGCCAGCTCGGGGACTGAAACTCGCCATTCAACATAATCTTCCGTGTCTTCATCCACCCGGATCGATGTTTCGTCAAGGTAAGAACGTGATGAAGAATCCTCTCTTTCTCGATAATCTTGCCCTAGAATAAGGTTGCTGAGTTTTTCAGCATCCAGTTGAAATAGGGAGGATGCTTTGCTGGCTGCTCTTAGCCCTTTCAAGTTTTTTGCATCCACCATTTGCACATGATGAAAATTGCCATTTTTATTCAGTACTAAAAGGCATCCCCGAATGTTGGATCCGGAAATAATAACGCCTGTAGGCAAGTCTACGACAGCCTGAACCATACCGTTTGTCAACAGATGCTTACGCAAATCCCGATCAGTCCCACCCCTGAATAAAAAACTTTCTGGAACAACGATTACTGCGCGTCCATTGGTTTTTAAGCGGGATATTGCTTGCTGAACAAACAGACCTGTGATGTCAGGTGATTTGAATTGGAAGTGCCGATAATAATGGTCGTTTGAGTGCGCTTTGATGCCAACTGGAGGATGGGCGACGACAATATCAAATGTTGCATCTTTAGATGAATTATCGTCAAGGCTGTTGCCAAGAGTCAACTGCGTCGAAGGAACTCCAGAAAGCACTATTTTTGTCAGACCCGTGAGAAATGCGCTGATATTTATATCATTACCACTGACCTGTAATGTGTTGCCCGAATTTTGCTGTTTAATCTGACGCAGCTGGAACAGATTCCATGCGGAAATAAGGAAATTGCCCGTTCCAAAACAGGGGTCATATATCGATTCACCAGGTTTTGGATTAATCAGTTCTGCTATCAGGTGGGAAAGGGATTCCGACGAAGAGAATTCTCTATCGTTCGAATCTCTAGTTTCAGTTAGAATGCGTTCAAAAATATCTGACAGAATTTTGGGAGCCGTCAACGGGGTAAGTTGAAGAGAACATAACCACTGAATAACGGGCAGCATAAGTGATGCATCAATACTTTGAATATGGCGTAATGGATTGTGGAGGTGTTTTAAATAACCAAAACCAGCAGTATTAAACTCTTCAGCATTGTTCCTTTCGATATGTGAGGCCAGTGTATTGATCTTCTCTATCACGTCAGCAGGATTAATTAGGTCTGCCCAGTTGCGCATCTGTAGAGTGGTGGGAAACAAAGGTACATACTCGCTTCCTTCAAATTCTGCGATAAACTGATTTTCTTCATCTTTTACATCTTGCCAGCGCAGTAATAAAAAAACGGAGAAGAGTTCCCGTAATGATTGAGCTGACAGAAAATGTTTGAGTTCTGTCATCCACTTCGTTGTTCTGAAGCTTGTCCCGTAATTATCTGGTTTTTTATTCATCGCCCACCACAGTGTATTCATCTTCTGCGCTAAGGGTGTAAAGCTGTTTTTTTAGCCCTTCCAGCTCTGTTCGAAACGCATGTGCGCTGCCAAATTGTCGAACAATTTCTATAAATCCACCAAATAGTTCGACAAAAAGAGGCGAATTATAGGTGTCAGCCTGCTCAAGTTCATCAACTCCACTATGGCTGTAGTGATCTAAGACAGCCTGCCAGAATTGGGGCATAAAATCGGTTTGTTGTATATTTCTAGATGCATGTCGCCACTCATTTTTCTTTTCCAGTAACTGCTCAACGCGTTCTGCTCTGGTTGGGATTTCAGTGAGCTGAAATCCCAATTTCGCAATAATATCTATTTCATCAGAATCGGAGAGGTGCAAGTATTGAGTCAAAACAGGAATATTGACGTATTGGCTCTGTAGTTGGGTACGAAGGGAAATACGGGCTTCTTTGTTAATCCAAAGGTGATAAAGTTCATCCATATCGTTATTGCAGACAGACAGAATGGCTATCTTTGCGAGATCAAGATATTCTGCAACAGAAAGTGAGCGGCCGTCGGCCATATGAACTTCATTACCAGTAATTGAAGCAACAGACGACAATTTCCAGAAGGGATTTCTTGAAGTGATAGTAGCAAGGTCACGGGATAGCCTATTAACTGTATTTGATTCTTTGGGATGTTTACCGAATAGCTTATCTTGCAAGCTTTCTTCCAAAAGAGTCGCACCTGAATAATCATAAATGGTGAGGTGTGTTTTCCCTATTTGTGCACAGGGTCTCGAGCCAATACTTTTCATCTGTCTGTAATGGATAATATTGTTGACATGACGGACAAAAACAATGTTTTGAATATCAGGGACATCTAATCCCAAAAACATACCAACAACGACAAGTATTCTAGGATAACTTTCTCCAATTTTTGAAAATGCACTTCTTATTTGCGCTGAGTTTTCCTGAACACTTGTTAAGCTGGTCACATAGTCTGAACTACCAGATAAACGTTTTAGCTCACTGACTATCATCGAAGCATGGGTAATATCGGAACTAAAGATGACCGTTTTTTCGTCCCTAGCCTTGCGCTCACCGAGTAAATTCCATAAGTCTTCTATAATTTCACGTGTGCGTGAATGCAGTCGTAAATTGAAGCCTTGGCTAAATGCTATTGGGACGTTCCGCTGCGGGGATGTATATCCTTTCCCTGTGTCATCAGGCAGACGCTGGATGATGTGATCAGATACCAAATATCCGTCACCCATTGCCTGCGTTAAGGTATAGGCGAAAACTGGAGGGCCAAAATACTCATTTGTACGTTCAGAGTACGACAATTTGATACCGTCCTTTTCCCTAATATCCATTCCATTCGATATGCGTAGTTGAAGTGCATTATTAAAATATTTAAGGATATTAAAAGTTTGTTCATTTAATAAGTCTGACGTATTGCTCAGAATGATCAAATCAAAAAAATCAGGGGAGAGATGCCTAAAAAGAGTGAGTTTATTATCTTTAGATAAACGCTGTACCATCGAAAAGTAAATCTTTTCATACCCTGAAAAATCATTTTTAGCTAAATCATATTCGATCAGTTGACGTTCAGAGTAAGGAAATGCATTGAACATTTCGTACATTTGTAAGTTAAGAATTTTACTATCTGTCAGAATAAGAACCCGTCGCTGAGCGGTGTTCTGCTCCAGAAATTTCCATACAAGTTGAAACGCAACTCGGCTTCTGCCCGAACCTGTGACCATTGAGATTTGTGCCCGACGGTTACCCTGAGCGAAATATATTAACGTGTGTTCAATGGCCATTTCCTGTTGAGTGCGCAGAGGCATGTCGTTCAGGTATGGAGAGGATAAAACGTTGCCCCATTGTGCCCAATCAATTAACCAGCCAGCACGTTTGATGAGTTCTTCTGGGGACGGGGGATAAGATAATGTTTCAAATTTACGAGTCGTATTATCCATGAGGATCCAGTCATGTCCATTTGTCGAAATGGAAAACCGAATAAACAGCATGTCTGCATAATGCGATGCCTGCCGAATACCTTCTGCAGCTCCTCTGAACTCAGCTTTTGCCTCAATTACTGCTAGAGAGATGTTGCGAAATGTCAAAAGATAGTCAATGTAAATGCGAGAGGCGTCGTCATTCGGGCCTATGCGAACTTCATGCTTCCATTCCCATCCAGACTTCACGAGTGCTGGTTCTATAAGTTCAACACAGGTCTGCTTTTCGCTACGTTCCATTAGATTGTCCTGAAACACTTATTTAATTTTATCAATTCCGCAGCACGGTTTTGGCAAGGGGGGACAATAGACTCAGCGCTGGCTGACATCATTATATTCAATGAGGCCATTGTTTTCTAGAGATTTAAGCCAATCCTACCTGCCTAATGTAGACACAGCATCTAAATCATCATAATCAGTAATCCAATGATTAAAAATAGAATATTTGAATCAAAGTATTTATGTCGGAGTTAAAGATCTTATAATTTTGAGGAATAATTACCATTATCGTATATAGCTGAAATAATATTTTGAGTCTGTTGATCAACTTCACTGGCTAAATTTAAATAAACAAGATTTTGATTTTTGATTGCTGTTTTAATTGTTCGAAATTTAATACATATCCTTCAATTACAACAGCATTCGATGGGGTTGAGGTGCCTAGTTTTTTGCATCACGTACAAATAGGATATTACTGAATATATTCTTGATTAGACAGCATTTCTACAGCTTATTTTTCGATTTTACTAGTAGCACGTAAAACTAATACTTTTTTCATCTCTATCACCATATGGTTCTATTACATAAAAGGAAAATACCATTTTTCAATCTCTATAGTTATATCAATTCTTCAAAAGACACATAAATTTTTATATTAAACTTATTCAAATACTTGAGTTATATTTTTTGAATTTAATCAAACCCTCGTTTACTCTTCAAAAAATTCTTTTATCAACAAAGATTTTTCATTTAATTCACTATTTTTATAGGACATTGGGCTAAAATAGCTATTATGTTATTCGTCAGCCTAACCAAATTTAATCAAAATAAGGTTTTAGATATGAAAATTAATAACTTAGAGGATGAAAGTGATATAGCTACTGCAGCAGCTAGGGAACTTTGTAAAACTTTTATTGAGAATGCACGTACCAACACAGTACTTTATGTGGAGAATGATGCTATATGGAGTAAGGCTCCTAATAGCGCTCCCGTCTTAATTAAAAAATTGTCTGGACGCAACTCAGAGCTGACAAAAAAAATTGATAGATCAGTTGCTTATAAAATTAAAAAACGGAATATTTGTACATAAAACAAATAGTTCATATCAAGTAGAGCTCTACAAGACTAACGTAATTTATAATTATATGAATTTAGAAAATGGTAAAACGATATGCTCTATGAAAAACTATCAAAAATACAATTTTCAAAGCAACTATACATAAGTGGAATGAGAGCTTTAAATATCAATGACTATGAATTTTTAACAGGCGATTGGCATGTAAAAGAGACATGGCATCCTGATTCTAATTTAAGTTCCTTTCATATCATGGGAAAGGGAAAAATTGCTTTATTTGATACAAATGTATATTTAGGTGAAGAGGGAGTCTTTGAAGCTAGTGAAATCTTACGGACAATGGGAATTCCAATTTTTTCACCGACAGTCTATGCTGCAACACATGCTAGAGCAATTGCTGATAAAATTATTGCAGAAGCATTTTTAGCTATAGAACTAAATGGCAGTAAACTCTTTAGATATATTTCATTACATGATTTTGATGACTATATGCCAGAAGATACAGATAAACAACGTGTCTATGAACTACTTGAGAAAGCCATAAAGCTTTTACCACAAGAACAATCCGATCATGTAAAAGAATGGTTATATCAAGCAAAATGTAAATTTGAAAACTTAACTCTTGAACAAAAGAAAATTAGAAGTGCATGGTTAAGTGCGCAAGCGAATGTTCGGCAAGCATTTCCAGAAGAAGTAGTCAAAGCTTGTCGAAAAAATTCAAATTCAAGATTAAGAAGAATATTAAATGGTGAAAAAACTGTAGAGGAAGAAGAGTCAGAGCTCTTAAAAAAATGGCAAGAGCTTAATAAATGATTCAGCCTGCAAAGAATTCTTTGAAAGAATAGATCGGTGTAAAGTCTATAATGTTTGTTATAGATAGTCTTTTTTCCTAGAACATTCTTGAGAGGATTGTCTCTTTAATCCAGAATTCTTAATAAAGGTCTTTTCTTTGGTAGCTCTAATTTAGCTAATGAGTCGAATGTAAGTTGATTAAAATCATTTTCAGATATACCTATCTCATCAAGCATTTTATTTTTATCAAAGCCAGGTTGTGATGCAAGTAAGCCAATGATTTTTGGTAACATCACACTTTCATCACGATGAGTTTCTTCTGGTTCATTTGTGTGATATCCCATTGAGGTAATTTTCATCGAGTTGCTTCGATTAACCCAATCACTAATTAGTTTTAGCTTATGAGCCTTGTAATTTATAGCTTTTAAAGATGTTCGCCATGTTTTTTTATACTCGATCATGTTATCAATAGATAGATAGCGCGGAGCGGTGGCAAAAAAAGCATCTGTTGGCATTAAGAATTCTGATGAAAATTGATCAGCTTCTGTCTCAAGAATTCTGTTGTCTCTCTCGAAACGAATATCTTTATTGTGAGTATGCATAACAATATGCCCAAGTTCATGGGCACAATCAAAACGTGACCTTTCGGCAGATTTAAAATTATTTACAAACATAAATGGACTGCCGCTTTCGTCATCAAAGAACGACAATGCGTCAATCTCTTTAATTTCAAGTGGCAATCTAAAAACCCTAATTCCTTTTAATTCACATAAAGAAATGACATTGTTAATAGGTTGGTTTCCCAATCCCCATAAGGCTCTTAGATCTGAAGCAATTTTTTCTGGATAATTTTTTTGACCTAATGCCTCAGTAATATCTAAATCCGGTCGATGAAACTCTGGTAATTTCATTCTTTGAGTCAAATATTTATTAATATTCATTGCTAAAAGAGTATGGGCTTCATTGGACTTTCTATGTTGGGCTTTGATTCGTGCAACAGAACGATAAAAAATATGTTCAGTTTGCTGAGGTTGTAATCCATCATCAGTGATAAAAAAAGACATTGGCAAATTCAAAGCAACACAAATTGAAGCTTGATCATTTTCATTAATTTCTTTATCTGCATCTAATAGTTGTTTTACTTTAGATGTAGAACAACCAAGTTTTTCTGCAAATTCAGAGTTGCTAAGACCACGTAATTCTTTAGCAATACGTAAACGATCCTTATTAAACACTTTAACCTCAAACCTATCCTACAAGCTGAATATCAAAATCATCTGGCTTAATTTCATTAGATGGTTCTAACACAGGCTTGGTATCAACTTTTATTGGGAGTGTATTATCTATTTCACAAGCAATTCTGCAAGAGTGATTGCTAGGTAAAATGTCGATTTTTGTTTTATTTGGTGTTTGAACAAAACTGGTAGGATAAGCAATTTCAAAAGGAATAGCTGGGATATCGGTTGCTTTATAAGCTGGATGAGAAGTAGATGGGAAATATAAAATCCATGTACGCAACTTTGATCCATCATCATAAGTAGATTGATTTTCTTTAATGTTTTTTAAAGTCATGTAACCTTTTACACACGATGCAGAAAGGACTTGATCCTGAAGTCCTAATGCTAAGTTACCACTCATAAAAATAATTTGGATATTTTTAGCTGTATTTTCAATTCTCGGCTGACTATCGTTATGAAACTCCCACGCGAGGTCTGTTTTTCTTAGTAAGAGCGCAATTTGTTCACCAATTTTCCCCCAGCGGGAGATAAATCTAGACTTATGATAAATTGTATCCAGTCTAAAGTTCGCATCGCCAATCATAATGGCTTGTTTGATTAATTCTGGATCAGGTAATCCTAGTTCTAAAGCTTTTAACCGACCACTCTCACCAAAAAAAAAGTCACAGGGAGTAGGTTCTGAGTCGTTTAGAGAATCTTTGTCAAGAAGGTTAAGATTCATATTTTATCCCAAATAAGGTATAAGTAATGTCTTTTTTATAGCATCATTTGATGTTTTAAAAAAGACATTTTTAATATTTCATGGTATATTCTCTCTTGTGAGGACTAATGCTTATATACATTAATCTAAGAACTAAATTTTGAACATAATAGGAATTTGTACGGTGTCTACAGAAATTTTAATGAAGTTTTTAAAATTAGGACTTATAGATCTTCAAGGGAGTGATGAAAAACTAGATAAACTTGAAACAACATCAATTTCACTAGCAAAAATCTTAGAACGTAGTCCATCAAAAGCACTAGCTTATACATTAATTGCTCTTGACCCTAAAGCTCCTGAAAATGATCCTGTTGTACAAGAAACAATTTCTATCCTTGAGGAAAATTGGACTACCTACTTTAATACATTCGCTAGTACGCCAATTCAGGTTGTTAGAGCCTTGTTACTACAAGCATTAGTTATTAGTGCAGAAGAAAATAAACAGGTAGCAATAGCCTTTGTATCAATTACTCGTAATGTTTTACCACATATAGAAATTGGTAATGAAATAGATATGTGGCATAAGCTTGTTGCTAGATTTGAGTCTGAATTAAACATAGCAGCAGAGAAAGAGTGGGCTACTCCCGAGAATATTTACATTAATACATTTTCATACTCACCACCAAAACAAATAAAGATATCAGCCGCAGATGTGATATTAAATCGTGATGCTCTTCAAATTGGAATTGAAAAAGCTGCTGGACCTCAAAACAAAAAGAATGAAACAACAAATGGTAATCCACACTGGCCTAATAGCCCAACTCATTGGGTTAATGAATTTAGCCCGCTCATGGTATCTGCTATTTCTGATGTTGTTGATAGTGCTTTAGCACAAGCAAAGATTGAACCTATAGATCTTTCAAAACCATTAAAAGACCTATCTATTGCTGTGGGTACTCATCTTGACATTGCTTTAGAAGCAGTAAGTAGAGCAACAGCTGGCTTACAGCGTCGTAGTAACTTAATTTGGTGGAAAGAATCTCTTTATTCTCAAAGTACTTTTTGTAGTTATAGAAAAATGCCAGTTACAGTGGCCTCGACAGTAATGGCTTTCGATCTTTTCAAGATGATTCCACTTCACTCACCAGCCAGTGTTTCAGCATTCTTATTTGAATCAATATCATTAATTACAAATTCTCAAAAAGAAAAAAGTATGGGATTAGGGCAGAGAATTAAAGATGTAAAGCAATCGGAATATGTCGAACCTCTTCGTAAATATATCAATCAGAAATGTAAAGATCTTGAGGGGCGTGGACCATTATTAAAGTTACTTGGATCCAACATAAACCCAGATGATCAGCAATTTAGGGGACTAACGGGTTTAACACCAGATATACAACTTTCTAACGCAGAATGGGCTAGTTGGGTATTTAATGAATTACAGGCTATAAGAGCAGTAATCTCAGGAGAAGATGAGGATGAGTAAATGCTCAAATCCTGATTGTTATGCACCAGATGTTGGTTGCTCCTTAGGTACGCCAGATTTATCCAAATGTGAGCATTGGAATTGTGAAATCAATGAAGATAAAGCGTCAAATTTTGTTCTAGCCACAGATATACTTCTACCTTGGACTGGAGCAGCTTTTGGATTAACTGATGTTGGATTCTTAAGTGGATGCTCTAAACCTAAGATTGTTGGTATTTTAGGTGCCGAAAATGCTGGTAAAACTTCGTTATTAGCTGCTTGGTATTTGATGATTTCAAGAGGCCTTTCATTAAATATTCAAAGTCAATTTGCAGGATCTTACTCTTTAGCAGGTTGGGAGGCTGTCTCTGCTAACTTAAGGTGGGAACCAGGACATATCCCTTGCTTTCCTGCCCATACACCCAGCGGCATTAAAAGAGTACCAGGTTTATTGCATATGGCTTTTAAAAACAAAAGTGATGGTATAGTTGAAGATTATTTATTTGCTGATGCGCCTGGAGAATGGTTCAGTAAATGGGCTGCAAATTCAGAAGCACCAGACGCGGAGGGGGCCCGTTGGCTATCAACTAATGCTGATATGTTTCTGCTCCTAGTTGATAGGCAAGCTCTATCAGGAGATGCAAAAGGTCGTGCTAGATCAGAACTTAATCGTTTAATTCAAAGATTAGGAGGAATACATCAAAATCGTCCTATTGCATTAGTCTGGTCTAAAAGTGATATGCCTAAGGACGAGATCATTGAAAATAGTATAAGAACAAACTCTTTTTCTGTAATGCCCCAAACGACTGAATTTGAAATACAGATACTTGCGGATGAGAATGCTACCTCTTCTCCTGAAAATAATATTCTAAATCTTTTAGACTGGGTCTTAGGCCAAAAAAAGCAAAAAGGTAAATTACCAGCATTTGAATATGAAGGAAATGATCCTTTGTTTATGTTTGGTCGAGGGTTTTAATATGAAGAACTCAATACTAATTATTGGTGAATCTGGAGTAGGAAAAACTCATTTTGGCGCACAGTTACTTATGCGGTTACAACAAAATCTAGGCCAATTAAGTATGGATGGAGCGGCTACCAATCTAGAACCGTTTATAGAGGCGATGGATCGATTGAATGAAGGCGTTACAGCAGAGCATACACCATTAAAAACCTATGTTGAAAGTGTATGGCCTGTAAAAAGTAAGAATGGCTATAGAGGTCAGTTGATTTGGCCTGATTATGCTGGAGAACAAGTATCTAATATTGTTATATCACATAATATTTCAAATGAATGGCATCAACGCATTGTAGAAAGTTCATCCTGGATAATTATCATTCGACCACATTTGTATCGTGTATCAGCGGATATGCTTTCCAAACCATCTGAAAATAATGCAGATCTAAATTCTCCTACTCAAACAGGAGAGCTTTCAGACCAATCTCGTTTCATAGAGTTACTACAAATATTTTTATATCTACATAGTAAATCTAATCTTAACTTGAAAACTCCTAAAGTATGTTTTTTGATAAGTTGCTGGGATGAATTAAATTTGAAAGAAAAACCATTTGAGTTTTTAAGGGGACATTTACCAATGCTATCAGAATTTATTCATTCTAAATGGGAAAAACCTTTAATTATGGGTTTATCTGCTCTAGGAAAAGCATTAGACAAAGAAATGAGAGATAGTGAATACCAAACCTCTGGTCCAGAAAAATTTGGTTATATCGTACAGATTGATGGTACCCATAATGCTGATCTAACCCTACCTATTAAATATTTGATTGAATGATCTGAAAGGTAGAAAAATGGATATCACAAAAATACAAAGAGCAGTATTTGGTCAAGTAAATCAAGGGCATGGTTTACGCTGTTGTAGTTCAAATAAAGATTTCTTTAATAAGGCTAGTCCTTTGCTTGATCTTCCAGAGGTTATTCCTTCTGGAGTAAATCCTTTTCCTTATATTTCAGGGTTTCCTTTAGAAAATTATTATGTAATCGCAAAAACATTTTTAGATGTTAATGCATCGAGAGCTGGGATGGTGATTGTTTATGCATTAGCCATACCTTTAGAAGAAATAGTATATTTAAATGAAATTAACCAATTAATTGATTTACTTCCTAATGAGCCTATTAAAGAAAATGATTTTCTAACTCAAGCTCTGTTTTTTGATATCTCCCAAAATATCCATATAATTAATGGATATTCAAATATTCAGCTTGCGGAGCTATTGGTTGGTAGAAAGAAAGAACCTTTTATTCATGTTGGCCACTTAGATTTTAATAAATCTGTTATTTCAATTTGGGCAATACTGTGGCCAAGTATGCGTAAAAACTTTATTTTCAGATTAAGTTTGAGACCTGGAGACTGTATTGAACCAGCATTACCAAACTTAGTTTGTATCCCAGAAGCCTTAGTTGCTCGTTGGAATCAGGATTATAAAAGAATTAATCAGGCTTCCAAAATTGATTCGACATCATCCGCAGCTCAGGCTTTATGCTCTGGGTACAATGAATATAAAGATTTTATTGAAAAATTCGGCATTCAAATAAAAAGCCCACAATCCTTAAATTTATTAGTACAGGCTAAAGAGAAATACACATCTAATTTTAATAAATTTTCTGAATTCTTAAATCTAGTACGATTTATTGAAGTACTTTCACCAAGCAGTACAGCAGGATATGCTGGTAAGCAACTTCTCATAAGACAATTTGAAAATTTAATAAAAGGATCTAAAATCGAAGATATCTTAAAACTAAGAAATTTAAAAGGTCATGGTTTCAGTAATTTTCAAGTTGTTTGGCAAGCAATAGTATCTAAGATAGAGAACGATCAATTCATAGCAGATGATGATCATTTTATCATTGAGGTGTTAGAGGATGCTTTAGATGCTGAAAATGGGTGCTCAAAAAGTTGGAAAGATTCTGTCCAATTGGGATTTAGCTTAGCCTTTAATAATCTAAACACATCAATTTTTTTGTCCACTTGGAGGTGGTTAAATCTCAACCCTCAATTGATATTGCAATTGTTAGATACAATCACTATATCGCCAGTTATTGAAGATCAGTTAGTAATCCATGCTCCAAGGAATATTTCTAAGGAAATTGAAGAGTTTTTAATTCCATTTTTGCGTGATCGTAACTTGCTTCACTTACATGGCTTAATTTTGGGTACTCAGTATTCTACTCTTGAGGCTTTTAGACAGCAGTTATTAATTGATAGAGATATATCATTTACAACTGGATTGGAGGCTCTTACTAGCAGAGCAAAGGCATCAGAATTATTACAAGCTTGCCTAGATATGAATGATGAACGTATCAATGATATTGTGGTAAGACAAGCGGCTAAAAATCCACATATACTTAAGGATGTTAATTTCTCATCACCTAACTCTCTTTTTATTTGGACTAAGGTTTTAATTAATAATCCAGAGGTTTGGAATGCACCAAAAAATTCTCAGGAGATTCTATTTTCATTGCTGAATGAATATTTGACTTCAAGAGGGTCAAATCATGTTGAACTGATACGGTTGCTTTCCAATAGCCCTATAGCAGATCTATGTGATTTTTTGAATCGTATTCATATATGGAATCTAGAAGATAAGACTCTTTGTGATAACTTTCTGAAACAGACGGCTCTTGGTTGGTATAGTCGAGCATTAGAGTCTGATCATATTGATTTAGATAGTATATTGGAGAAATCAGTTTGTGAGATACCTGGCTTAAACGAGAGATTGAAACAGGATTCCTTGTATAATGTTAAAGGTGTACTTACAATTTTTTCTTCTATCAATCTTTTCTCCGAATCTGAGTTCATAGATTGGTTAAGTTTCTGGCTTAATTCATCTTCGCAAAAAATAGAAGCTGATATGAAGACGATTGGTCAGATTATTAATCAAAACAGATGGGATAACGCTGCTACTGTGGTTTTTAACGAATCAAAACTATTAACTCTAAATTTGAATCCTATATTGAACTCGTGCAAAGGATTGTTATCAATTTGGAATCGTTTAACACTCGGCAACGTAAGTGATAATGATCGCTGGGAGGCTTTTTGGGTGTTACTAGAGTCACTTTATCCTAAAGGTCCAGATGATCAAGATATATGGGCTAGAGCTGGAGGAAAAACTTCTTTTCTTCGAGTATTGGGATCTGGTCGTGAAAATTGGAGGGATGCTATAAGGAAAATTCGAAACGGAAGTAAGCCACATCCTTCAAATTTAATCCGTGAAATGAAGTCCGACTTTCCTAATAATGAAAAAGTTTCTATTTTAGGCAACTTATTCTAAGAGTTAAAAATGAATCAATACAAAACATTTCCTCAAGCATATGCACTTATCATTGCGATCGCTGAATATGAAGGTGTCAATGCATTACCTTCAATAGTAACAAAAGATGCTTGTGATGTAGCGAGTATACTTACGGCTGAAAACTACTGTGGCTATGAAACGTCAAAAGTTAAAATGCTTCTTAATTCTGAAGCTACTCTAGAAAATATAAAAAATGAAATCATTAAAATAGCTCAAAAAGCTACTTCAGATGATTCTGTTTTTATCTATTTTTCTGGTCATGGCTACAATAAAAGTGATGCAGCTAATCCAGATTGTTCGTTAGTTCCTGTAGACTTTAATCAACCTGACGGAGGAATGCTATCCGCAACCGAATTATCTAGCTTATTGTCAAATATTCACTCCGAAAGATTATTATTTATTATTGATGCCTGTCATTCTGCTGGTGTGGCTACTATTAAAAATTTTACACCTAATGTAACTTTAGGATTTTCAGATAAATCTTTAGAAAAGTTATCACAAGGACGCGGTAAAGTATTAATAGCTTCATCAAGAGATTCAGAAACATCCATAATTTTACCTGGCGATAAGAATAGTTTATTTACGAAACATTTTTTATCTGCATTAAAAGGGGAAGCAGGATCTTCTAATGAGGATGTCGTTCGTGTATTTGATATTTTTTCTTATTTGGAAAAAAAAGTGTCTGTAGAGGCTGCAACTAGAAACCATCCACAGCACCCCGTATTTAAAAGTAATTTGGAAAATAATTTCCCAGTAGCTTTACGTTGTGGAGGTATTGTAAAGCAAGTATCAACTGGAGAAACGACAATTAGTCTGATAAGAGATAAAAAACTAGAAGATATACTTGCTGAACTGTATCCAGCAGGACCAATTGACCAAGATATATGGCAAAGAGCTGGAGGGGATATTTCTCGGTTAAGATTGAATGGTACAGGACGTGCACAATGGTTTTCGGCGCTTAGAATCTTAAAACAGGGTGGTGGTGGAGAAAATATTAGTATTGATAGTTTAATACTAGAGGTTAAAAATGATTTTCCAAATCATCCATCTTTGATTTAAATTGCCTAATATTAGATTATACACACCAAAACAAGTAAAAGCTAAACTATAGATTACTGCTCTAAATCTAATTAAAGATTCAATGACGCATGAAAATATAATCTAGTATTTATTGTAATTGAAAAAATATAACCTTAATCTAAAAAATAATTTAAAATCAATTGAGTGAGTTGGTGTAATATAACATTTGGCAATAAAACCATTTATATATAAAAATGGTTTTATTGCCAAATTAAATTAAATTCTTTTCTTTTTATTTTAACCCCTAATAAAACATCTTCATAATTAAAATTATACAAAAAAGTAGGACTGTAAAATATTTTATCAAGCAATTCTAATTGTTTGCTTGGTGGGAAATTATGAAGAAAAATAAATTCATCCTTAACATCTTCAAAGCTTAAATTTTTAGATAAACTTTTACAAAAATGAATAAAATCCTCTAATTTAATATTATTATCTTTATCATATTTTTCAAAATACTTATTAATTACCAAATCTGAAACATCATCAGTTATGTTCAATATTTTTTTAATATTTAAATCAACTTCTCTTTGACCATAACTTCCATTGTAATAATTTAAAAATTTATATAACTCTTTATCGTAATTATTGGTAATATTGTCAACCAATTCAAATCCCACAATATTAGAAAGACTTTCTCTAATTTTCAAACCAACTAAAGAAATACTATTTATCAATCCAACTATTCTAAACACTAATAAGAAAAATTCATATCTAACTGTTTTATAATTAGGGAATCTAATATCAGTTCTTATAAATAACTCTCTAAATTCTTTGATCACAAACGGATCTGGTTGTATTAAAAAATCAATAGACCTTTTTAATCCTTTATGTAAATTATTTAAACTATAGTGCTCACTTTTGCTAGGTGATAAACCTTTTAAATTTAAAAAATCATTATAAATTACAAATATATCACTATGGCTTATTTTTTCACCATATTCAACAATATAATCACTAATATTTGAATAAACATAAGTCTTGCAGAATTTGCAGATTTCAATTTTTTCGGCATCCCAATCTAACAATTTATTACAGTGGGGACACCGACTTATATATGGAATCGAATGAGTAGGACATATAACATTTTTTCTGTATCCATTAAGTGAGACATAATTTTGCTGCTTAATACAATATGGACAAATTAAGAGACAACTAACTATATAGAAATTATTTTGGTCAGTTAGACACAATTTATTTATATCATCTTCTACTAAATCTGTAAGTTTGTAAAAAACTGACTTATCAAAATGCCCTTTGACTATATTGATAATATTTATCTTTTTTTCAAAAATTGTTTTTATGACAGAGTTTAGTGAAGGATAAGCATTAGCCATTTTTATACGGTTTAAAAAACTCAGAATAAATTCGTCTGCTTCTGGTATAGGGATGACAAGAAATTTTCGATTGAAATTTGGCTTATTCAATACTTCTACTCCACATAATGAAAGTATATTTACATATATAATCAGAACTAAATGTTTCTTATTTTTGAGGAAATACTAGTCATATCTAGACGAAATGGATTTGATTTAGTTTTACTTACATAGGAAGTAATACCGTCATCCCATGCTTTAATAAACTCTTCAATCGTTATTGTGTAGTTATCTTTTTTCATCACTTGAAAAAGACAATTTTCTAAAAGAAGCATTAGGTAGGCATGGTGACCATTTGTAGCTATATAAATCTGTAAAGCTAATAGTTGACTTGTTAAAGAAGGTTCAAATTTAATATGTAAATATTTTTCGATATTTAATGAAATCTGATGAAGGAAAGAATGTAATGTCCCTGGTTCATCTATTTTTGTAACTCTAAACTGATTCAGCTTAAAGGTTTGTGAGAATCTTCGGGCAAGCTGACTGTCAATCTTCAATAAGGACTCAAACTCAGGTAGACCCACTAGGCAAAAGCAAATACCAGTTTCATTCACCAAGGTTTTTATCCAGTTACATACCACTGTATTCATTCGTTTGGTCGAAGTTTGAAGATCAAACAAATGATGAAATTCATCCATAAATATCAGCCTTGTTTCACATACTTTTAACAGTGCTACAAGTTTGTGATTCATCTGCGCTGTGCTCCCTGAAAATGGAGCAGGATCATGCAAAGCATTTAACATACAACTTGCAACAGATTTCACAGTAGCTGGTGAGGGTACTTCTATATAAAACACAGGGACTATGGACTTCTTAAATCCCTCCTCAATCCGATAAGTAGGGGGATGCTTTTTCACAATAGTTTGGCAGAGAGTTGTTTTTCCTAAGCCACCCTTTGCTAATAACAAGCAACCAAATGGCTGAGCGTATATTTTATTTTTTTCTGCACAAAGCAAAATCCCTTTATAAGCTGTATTAAATTCAGATGAAACTATAACTAGTTGCATGATTTTATTAATTTTATCTAAAATAACTTGATCATTATTCATCTTCAAACTCCCAAGTTGAAAAATCTGAATAGTTATCTCTTTCATCGAATAGATTATCTGAAACTAAGTCTGCTGTCTGTGCTGTCATAAGCGGTAAGTTACTGAAACTAAATACTTCTTCTTTAGCTAGATTAAATTCTATTGGGTCATCCAAAAGATTTTTTAAATGATTTGGCAATTCAATCTTAAGTTGTTTCGCTTTTTTATTTAACTTAACATCCGATTGAATACGCTGATGTAAAGCCCATCGTGCAAAATCTGTTACATGTTCACCTAATTTTTCTTTATCTGCTTTTGATATTTTCTTTTTTTCTTCGAGAACTAACTCATGTTCATACAATGTCAACTCTCTTGTATAGCTTGGATCAGTTGAATCAGCTCGAATATAATTACTACTATCCAATGGATCTTGAAAATAAATATATTCTAGATTTGATTCATCCACCATAAGGATAACTTCAAATATCCCTTGAGCTGACAATGTTGCCAGTACGTGAGATTTATAAGTTAAATACAGAAATTTAATCTGACCATGATTTATATTTCTTTTAAAAGTTTTCCGTGTAAGCACATCAATCTGAGATTTTGAGAGCAGAATAGGAGGGCTTATTTTAACTGCATCTTTCCATGCAAGTATGGGTGCTCGACTTATACTTGAATGTATACTTTTATGATAAATTTCGTCAATCCATTCAGTTAGATAGGATCTTAATTTAGTTAAAGTAATGCTAGCATTTTTTTTGGGATCATAATCGGCCTTTTCTCGAGGATTTGAAAATGTGGTCCCCTTTATCTTTTGAATCAGATTATGAGTTATTGTCCCAAAAAAACGTTCGATTTTAGCTTTATCATCCGGGGTTCTATTTTGAGCTGGCTGAATTGTAATACCTAGTTCACAGCATATTTTGCTCATTGTATTGTTTTTAAATTCCACACCATTATCAGGGATAATTAAAGCAGGAATTCCACCTGGAAGACCATTATGTGGTCTATTCAACATATCTTTAAAAGTTGCAAGAGTACTCGAAGCATTAACAGGTAGCATACTTAGATACCATCCAACAATACAACGAGTAAAGATATCGATAGCACAAGTTAGAAAAGGACGCCCCATAACATCTTTTGATTCCTCATCGATAATAAATATGTCTAAATAATGAGTATCAATTTCGACTATTGCCATTACAAATGGACTTTCTTTTTTTATTCCAGCAGCTTTAAATGTTGTATTTGCGATTCTCGCACCTTTTTTTGCTCGTAATACGATGTAAGGATCCAACTGCTTAATTCTTCGTTGAATAGTACGTAATGATGGACATTGATTAACGTTTATATCTTGCTCAAGCATTTTTGCTTTGATAAATGCTATAACATCAATGCTGCTTCGATGTTCTTTCGGTTCTAAATAGCACTCTCTAATTGCAAGAGTTATAATTTGCTCAATTTCAATATTGAATCGAAGAAATTTATTTCCTGCCTTGATTTTATTTAAGACATAGAGATCCTTGTCATTATCTAAATACAGTTTTATCCACCTCATGACTGAACGGGGTGAGGGGGGAGAATGATCCTTTATTCGTCTTGAAACATCGATAATTGTCTTATAAACATTAGGATATGAATAGGGATGACTAACTGAATTTAACACGGTTTTAATGTATTCTTGTTTTCTCAATAGATCTCTAGTTTTTTCCTTACTTAATAGTGAGTCAGATAAATCTCCATTTAATTTGATCTCACCTGAATGATATTTTTCAGTAAATTTTTCGATACTAATTGAGTAGATTTTTCCCCCAGTGATTGCTGAGTAACGTACTATCCCTTGACTTGTCCAACTAACTTCATAGGAGGTTCCAGTTAGCAAAAATCTTAATCCTATCTTTGGGATTAACAAATGTGAGTTCATAGTAGCCCCCGAGATCTGACTGCTTCTACTAGAGCTGGGATGTAAACTGGCATAGGAATAAATTTATAAAATATTAAGTAATATGCTATATCAACAGGCAAACTATTGTTTTCAAGTATTTTTTGTATTTCTGTGAATAGTAATCGACCATGAGTAGGAATGACTTTTATTGCTTTATCTATCAGCTGATCTGTCCACGATTGTATTCCTAAGCGTTGATAAAAATATAATAATGCACTTTGGTTAAATCCCAACACAACATCATTTTTATCGACTACCTTATATTGTATGTTATGGTAATTTATTATTTTTTTAATTCGCTGGTGTTTCTTAGCTTTTTTTTCTGTCAAATTATGTTTATCTGGTTTTACTTCATGGACTTCAACACGGCCATCAGAGTATTTAACTAAAAAGTCAGGATAATTTGATTCATATTGGCTTAATTGGATTTTTAATGCTTGTGTCCGATAGTAAACAACAGAAAGATCTCTCTCTAATTCAATTGCATATGCTAATTCCAAATTACTTTCAATAGGTATCATTCCAGCATTTTTCTTACTAGGAAATAACGAGGTACGCTTACCAACGCTACCTTGATGAATTTTCCTGATGCCGTGCAAGACACCTGCAATATCAGAGCCCCGCTTAAAAGCGAGTTCGATCTGCTCATGAAGATTTGAGTTTGGATCATCTTTATATTTTTTCATGTTGAGTACCTTCCTTAACTCGTTTGAAAAAACAGCAGGGCTGCTATTCAGAAACGAGCCTATTTATTCACTTTGTAAAAAACAAAATGTAGGGCTTGACGAATTGCCCAATACAGAAGATACTTTGAGTAAGAGGTTTCAATATTTCTGTATTGGAATCAAACGACTTATGCCTGCAAACATAAGTCGTTTTTTATATAAACCTATAAGAATAAATTTCTATTGCTTTATACCTAGCTTCACTGCGATCAGATGGCTTTTTCCTCTTTGTGGAATGCGTGTGTGATTCAATATTTGGTAGACCAATTGAGCAGGGAAATTATTCTCCCTTGACCATTCCGCAATTGATATACCAGAACTATTAAATTCTTCTTTTACTTGCTGGATACTTTTAATCATCTCGAAAGCTCCTAAATTTTTTATAAAAATATAGCAATTTTATAAAAACTACAATTTTCTATATTTCTTGTTTAAGACGAAAATTTTCCATAAAAAATCAAAAAAAAGAGTATGAATTACACATAAAACTCTGTTTTTATTAATTAAATATACATATCTAAAAGTCAAAGCCTTTAATATCTACTCTAAAATGTATTCAAGAGTTTAAGAGCTAAGTTTAATTTTTTTAGATACTTATTATCAATTTATAGCTAGGGTTTTAAGTAAGATTAATTTACTAAGACTTTTATATACTTAATAAAGGTGGAGTGATTTAAATACATTTTAATTAAAACCTAGCGATACTTTTAAAGCTTCATGAATATATTTTAAGAAAGCAGAAGAAAAAGGATAAATGTATTTTAAGTCATTGAAATATTTTATTACATTTTCGTGAAAATTCTTTTTAAAGATATAAAGTATTCAGGAGATTTTTTAAGAAAACATTAGCCAAGTATTATTTCATCAGAGTAATTAAAATTATTTATTCTACTAAATGAGCTGCGTAAACTTCACAACGGATAGATGCTGACAATAGATCATTGAAGCTTGATAAGCGCATACAATATGTTGGAAAGATAAAAAGGGTATTCATTAGAGCTAAAGAATTGCTAAAAACTCTAGGTAGGACAGCATGAAAAATAGGAAAAAGTTGAGCCAAAAAGTTTCAAGAGTCAGGGCAATCAAGTACATACATGTGTAACCATATTAAATAAGTTCATCAAAGTAGGTAAAACCGTAATACCCAAGTTGTAATTTTAATTTGAATGCTATGCACAACATATACATATGAATGACGTAACATCTGTCGCGAATGACAACTTATATGTCGCGTGACGCGTAATTAACAGTAGACAACTTACATAATATTCCATTTAACATAATAGTTTCGTTATGCGATTTCCAAGCTAAAACAATAACTTAATTTTACCAACACTCACACATTAAGATGTTTTAGGTCTTAAAAAAGAGCCAAAAGGGCTCTTTTTTTTAGTAATCC